>WNFM01205019.1_pt1 | contig 126343 bp, 100 predicted proteins | sample 5400271 | NCBI WGS metagenome assembly WNFM01 (sample SAMN13153352, study PRJNA577476) | soil metagenome | isolation source: 60 cm saprolite on Douglas fir-dominated hillslope | place: USA:California | collected 2013-09-17
GTTCTTTGATAATCTGAGTGTTGTACATTATAGCGGACCTTTGTTGGAGGAGACGAGCTATTATCCGTTCGGGCTTACTATGGCGGGGATCAGTGATAAAGCCATTAAGTCCAACTACGCTGAGAATAAATACCGTTATAACGGGAAGGAGTTGCAGAATAAGGAGTTTTCCGATGGGAGTGGACTGGAGGAGTATGACTATGGGGCGAGAATGCAAGACCCACAGTTGGGCGTGTGGCATACAATTGATCCGTTAGCAGACAAGTCCAGGAGATGGAGTCCTTATAATTATGCAATGGATAATCCGATAAGGTTTATTGATCGGGATGGCATGCTTGCTGATGGATTTGACGAAAACGGAAATCATACCAGTAGCTTGCCTATGCATCCTGCTGATTGGGTTAAAGAGAAAACAAAAGATGGTACAACAAGAGCTAGATGGGATGGTAGCGTAAATAGCAAAGCAGAAGCTGAGGCGCAATATGGGGCAGACTCATACATAGGTAAATCGGGTACCTGGCATTCAAACAAAAATGGAGATCAGTCCTGGCAATTAAATACAAATGGGACTTTTGCTGAAATCAAACCAAGTACGACAAGTCCTACAGCAAAGGGCGGAGAATCAGATGGTGGCGGGTCAAACGGAGTATTTGGATACGGACTATTTATCTGGGGTAGCGGCGAAGATATGGAAAGTGGTCCTGGGGTTCGTGCCGGCGACTGGGTGACTGTACATTCGGTTGATTTTGGAGAAGATGTTCAAATGCTATTTGGGATAATGGGTGACTATGGAGAAAGACCTTCCCTACGGCTTGAGTCAGCAGACGATATGCATGCGATAAAAATAAGCGGAGAGGCTACTGATAATCCCAATGAAAATGATTATCAGAATATGTATAAGATAAGCCATAAAGATTCATCCCGTTTTTTTAAGAAGGGAGCAATATATCATAATCGAACTCTACATCGTAACTTCAAGCGTGATACTGATTCCTCGGGCGTTCCAACTGATGAACCAGCACATGATACTTTACCAAACTGAATTATTAATCGATAATGAAAAGGTCATATATTTTAATAGTTTTTATTTTTACTGCATGCAAAAACTTAAAGTCTGATTGTTCATTAACAGCTGAGGAACTGCTGCAAGGCAATCATGGAAAAGTACATGTACTTCATGATAAAAATAAAAAGATTATAGGAATTTCTGATAACGGACTCGATGGAGTTAAAGTGGGGACGTATTATTTTTATCCAAATGGCAAACTGAACTCATATAAGTTCTTTCAAACGGATAGTGCTTATAACTATGATGAATTATACGAAAAAAATGGACAATTAGCCAGAATAGTGGGTAAGCCCCTGGTAAATAATGAAATTAGGGAAGTAAATATTGATTCTACTTTTATTACCTATTATTTTTTCTCATTGCATAAAGTCTATAAAACAATGGAAATAGTTACAACAACTAATCTAAAGTCTACCATTAAGCTTATAGATGATACATTGTATTCAAATATGAAAGTTGCTTCCTTTGGTATAAACACAAAAGGCTTGGTGAAGTTTAAAATATACGCTTCCTGTGAATTTGTTAATGAATGTACATCACGAAACGAAATAATAAAAGACACCCTTTCTTTTGTCAAAAATCCAAGGTTAAATTTGATAGATGCTAACTAAAATTTCATCTCTCTACTCATATACTTCTCTTCTATACCCGATGGTGGTAACTGTAACGATTAGTCGGCCGTCATTGATCTCATAGATGGCGCGGTAATCGCCGACGCGAATGCGCCAGGCGTCGCGGCCCTTGAAAAGTTCAGCTGAAAGGAAAAAACGATTATCTTGGAGCCTACTAAGTTCTTTGAATATACATTTATCCGAGCGCCAGCAAAAGAGTGTTCGGGTTAAAAAGGGGATGGTAGGTATTATGCGTTTGGACTGCAAATGAGTGGCATCTGTGATAAGGCCATCAAGTCCAATTATGCGGTCAATAAGTACCGATTTAACGGAGGGAATGAATTACAGAACCAGGAGTTCTCCGATGGGAGCGGATTGGAAACTTATGATGCCACACATAGAATGTATGATCCGCAGATAGGACGGTTTTGGCAAATTGACCCATTACCAGAATTTAATGTTGACCTGTCGCCATATGCGTTTTCAAATAATGATCCTATTTCATTTAATGATCCATTAGGGGATACCACAACTCTACCCACAGTTACCGTCACTGCTAAAAAGCCTCTTGACACTCGAAATGGCCAAGTATATGGCTCTCAGAGCTTTCTTGACCATTTGTGGTCTGGAAACCGGGTATGGGTAGGTCATCAGCGCATAGGTAATTTAACCGTCAAACTAGATTATGAGGTAGATAAAAACGGTTATTTAACGGGGAGGCTTGCGCCAAACAGTTTGGTTTTTGATGCCCCTGTTGGCGACAAGCCAATGAACTTAAAGGCACTAATTAACCTGAAGAACTTTATCAAGGGGCGATACGTGGTTTATATGTACACTAAGAATGGGCTTGATTTGAATGGGGGTATTGGTAGTGGCAAGGTCGCAAACGCCATTAATCCAACTATAAAATCAACTTACATTGAAGAGGCGCGATATTGGTTGGATAACAATATTCCGAATTGGGAGCATGCGCTTAAGTTCCAGTAAAGAACAAGTTAATGAGTAAAAAGGATTTTATAAGCGGCACGGTGTTGGAATTTAAGCTGCCTAACAATTTAGGATATGCGTATTGCAAGGTTCTGGATTTTAGATACATTAGGCAATTTGACGGCGTATTAGTAAAAGTATTTGATCATATTGTAAATGAACCCATTAAAGATATAAATGTCTTGCGAGAAAAGGATTGGCTATTTGGAGCCAGAAGAATGCCTTGGTTGCCTGGCACCAGAGGGAAAGGAGCATGGAAAATGAAAGGAGTACTCATTGCAGAAGATGACAAAATTATACCAGACTTTAAGTATTGCATTAAAAGTTCTCCTTTTGTAGAAGATGAATCAAAATTAGAGCCATGGGACGTGGTTAAAGACATCAACAACTATGTTTCTTGCCCTTACGAAAAGGTAAGGCATTTAGAAGATACTGTAGTCTCCCCAAGCCCTGCTATAGAAATAAGGGCAGCAATGGAATATTACAGAATGCATGATATGGAAGTTAAGGGGTACTTTGATTTAAGTATGACCATCAATGAGCTAGTGTATAAACAGATGATTAAAGTTCCTATTTATAAGACTATACCGAAAGAAATTAGAGGCAGGGCTATGAACAATACGCATCAGCGCTAACTGAGGGCCTTTTTAATCTTACGATTACTGATAATGGAATCAAGGAACTCAAAGACGAGTTCCTTGTCTTTTTGGGAAAGTTTGTCAATGTCCTGGATGCGTTGAAGGGTGGCGGCATCGAATTCTTCATTGGTATTGCCGACGAGCCAGTCCAGGGAGACGGCCACCTGCGCAGGATCAACGGTGCGGTGAAGAACCTGGATCAGATCAGGGGGTCTGTGATCACTCATTGGGTAAAGGTGTACGACCTGCGAAAAGCCCAGTATCTGGCTGGTCACCGGTATGTCAGCTCGACGGAAGATTACAAGCAACAATTGCTGGACGAGCTGCAAGATGATGTGAAAAAGTTCCACCCGTTTTAGGTGCCGGAATGAATAATTTTATTTACTGGTATCACAACTTGTGATACCTCAAAAACAAATTTTATGGCAGAGTCAATTAAATCAATAGTAGTAGCAGAAGAAGCGATCATTAGTAAGATTTATCTGATAAGAGACAAGAAGGTTATGTTAGACCGGGATCTGGCGGAACTGTATGGAGTAGAAACCAGAGTGCTCAACCAGGCTGTCAGGCGCAATGAAAGGCGCTTCCCGGACGATTTTATGTTCCAATTGACGATGAAGGAGTTGGAGGATTGGAAATCACAAAATGTGATATCCAATAAAGAAAGGATGGGGCTTCGCAGACCACCGTTGGCTTTTACAGAGCAAGGCGTAGCTCAAGGTGGCAAGCTCCAAAAGCATGACCAGGACATACGGCTCATTTTTGAGTACCTAAAACAATTACTCAACCCTCCACAGGAGCCAAGACCCCGCGTAGGCTTCCGAAGGAAAGACGAACAAGACTAATCCACCGATAGGCTGGAGATAATCCCTGACCCGCCGGTGAGGCAGGCGCGGACGCGCGGGCCGGCAAAGTGACGGCTTTTTTAGCCAAAAAAAGCTAATTTAGTAGAGGGAATTATTATATTTAACGACATGCCTGTGAAAGTAGCGAACACTTTACTGCTTATCCTATCCTTTTCTATCCTGGATTCCGACGCCCAGGCTTGCAATTCAAATCCGATGACAGCCTGCTCACCGAAAGAACATCGTATCGCGTGTTTGAGTCCCGTGTGCCCGTGTTTTACGATCACTTTTTCATCAATTTCGATCTTTCCCTCTGGGATAATGCCAACCTGGGTTATGTGTTCTATCTCGCGGATAAGGATAATTCCTATAGCCTAAGCTACCTGTATACCAGCGGCGCAGGCAGCCTCAACTTTAGTATCGACGGCAAAAGCAATAAGCTGTCCATTCCCATCCCTTCCTCCCTGCTCCAAAAAAGCCACTGGCTCAAGGTTAGGATCGATCTCAACCTGAACCAGGATAAGGTAGTGATCCGCATCGACAGTATGGTCTACCGGGCCGACAGCCTGGGTTTCCGGAGCAGGATGCCTGCCAACCTGGTCTTCGGGAAAAACCAATATTATACGGAGGTGCCGAATATGGCCATCCGGAATCTGGAAATGGCGTGCACGACAACAACGGCCATCTCACCGGCCTGGTGGAAAACCCGCTGTGGCTGATCAACGGGTCTTACTTCTGGAAGCCCGTTTACACGCAATCCGCCCGGCAGGTAGCGGGGCTGAATTTTAATCCCCTGGATCAAAACCTCTTTATATTCACCCGGGATTCCCTGTTCACCTTCGATCCCGAGTCGAAACGCGCAACGGCCGAGCTCTATGGCAACAAGTTGTCTGCCGGGGTGGGGTGCTGGTCTACTGCGGCAGGGACGAAGATCCCTATCAGTCGGTCATGGAATGGTGGAATACGAATGGGAATAAATTTACGGCGCCATCAGGGCATCTCTTCCGGCTGCTCGGCATCGACCCCGCGGGCACGCATGGGCTTGCTGGCGGCCAACACGACCTCGCCGCTGGCGGCACGCAAAAATTTTCGGTTGGCAGGGGAACCGTATATGTTGTCCGCCAGGACCCGAAGGAATTCGTGCTGCAGGCCGGCGGGGACAGCAGCTATTTTCGCCTGCTGAAACAGGCCCATGCATCCAGCGCCCACGCCGGGCCGCTGGTAATCAAAAACAGCTTCTACCTTGAGCGGGGACCCTATGATATTATTTCGGTCCTGGACGAGAATGCGGATAGCCGGCCTTATATCGTGAAAGGGCCGGTCATCGACCTCTTCGACCCGCAGCTGCCCGTGCTGGAGCAAAAGACAATCCGGCCGGGGTCACAATCCCTCTTATATGATCTCCGCAGGATGAAGGGCGGGATGCAGCCGAAAGTGCTGGCTTCGGCGTCGAGGATCTATTCCGAAAGAATGGAGGGCAGGAGCTATTCCTTCGTGGCAAAGAGCCCGTTGAATACGCTCAACAGCCTTAGGGTAAGGCTACCGGCAAAACCTGTTGCCATAATGGTCACCGATAGTAAGGGCCAGGCGGTCGATGAGCTTCAATCTTCCTGGGACGAGCCGTCTCATACCGAATACCTGGGTTTTTCGAACAGCCCCGATGGAATAAGCGTCCGGCTGAAATGGTAAGATGGGCTGACGCTCAGGCTGACGCTTAGTGGGCTGACGATCACTCATAAGGCATCATCACCGTCACGGTCGTCCCTTCCCCGGGGGTGCTGGAGATAATCCCTGACCCGCCGGTGAGGCGGGCGCGATTCCGGATATTTTGAAGGCCGAGCCCGCTGGCGGGAGACTGCAGCGTGGCTTCAGTGTCGAAGCCTTTGCCGTCGTCGCGGACGCGGACGCGCAGCTGGTCGGGGTACCAGGTGAAGCCGATGTTGACGAAGGTGGCTTCGGCGTGTTTAAGGCAGTTCTGGAGGCATTCCTGGATGATGCGGAAGAGGATGAGCTGTTTGTCATCGGGGATGCTGCGTTCGGAGCCTTCGGAGGTGACGGAGACGGAAAGGAGACCGGCTTTGGAGATCCGCTGTCCTTCTTCTTCGACGGCCTGGCGGATGCCGAGGGTGCGGATATGGCCGGTGTGGAGGCTTTTGGCGAGGTTGCGCAGGTCGCGGATCGCGCGCGCGACATTCTCCCGGGCGGCCATGATGGTCTCGTGGTCGACCATCTCGAACTCGCCGATGCTGCTGAGCTGCATTTTGGCCAGGCTGAGCAGCTGGCCTACGTTGTCATGAATTTCTTCGCTGATATGGTTAAAGGTCTGTTCCTGCATTTCAAGGCGGGCCTGCATCAGCTGCTGGCTGAACTGGGCCTTCATCTCTTTCTTCTCCAGGGCCGTCTGCCGGCGGCGGTAGTTGTAGTAGACCAGCATCACCAGGAATAGTACGCCAAAGAAGAGCAGTATGAAAAGCACTGCGATAATGGTCGACGTTATTTGCTGATTTGCATCCGGCATAACAGAAAAGCGCAACTGTACCCCGTATAAAGCACGGCGTTGGCAATTGGCATCACGGCAAAATATAACACTTTGTGGCGAATTTCAATATGATGAAGTGCAATATATTTCTGTGAACCCAGGAGGATGAGGGTGACTATGCTGAAAAGGAGGATCATCGCATTGATACAAAAGCGGGGGTCCTGGAGTATGACCGACTCGTCGTCTTTGCCGATGGTCAGCCGGGCCAGCGCCAGGCAGGCCAGCACGATGTTGGCCGCCTGGATCAGCAGGTTGGAAAAGGTGTTGAATTCCCAGGGGCCCTGGTAAAAGAAATAATTGACCAGGATAAGGACTTCCAGCAGGAGGCAGCCGATAAAATAGTTCGTCCTCTGGCGCTTAGTCAGGTTTAACAGGATGGAAAAGAGGTAGAGAAATAATGGGGTAGAGAGTAAGAGGTATAGGTTATAGATGAAATAATTGCTCTTCCAGTGAAAGAACAGGTAATTGCCGGCGACGAATTCTGTAAGGTTGTCCAGCAGGAGAATGGGGATCATGATCCCAATGGAATATGAATTCAGCCCCCTGAGGCAGATGAAGGCGCACAGGAGGCTGAATAATTCAAAATATTGATACCAGAGTATTGTCATGCTATATTATGGCTGCAACCCTCCTAACTCGTAGGCGGTGGCGCTGGGGTCTGCTGTACCCAGGGCCTTAGCAGCTGTCTTGGCGGCGGCGCTTTTATATCCCGGTACGACAAATATAGCGATCCGGCCCGTGAGTAAGGGAGATTGGTTGAGGTGGGACACAAAATCGGCTGTACAAACCCCGAAGCTCATGTGCAGCTGGATATTCACGCCCAGGCCGTTGGGGTCGTATACCTTGACCACGGAGTCTACCCATTTCATAAAGCCGGGGCTATCGAAACTTTCGGAGGTGGTGATGGGATAGGTCAATTTGGGCATGGATGTGATGGGCACGGGCGGGTTATCGCGGGTAATGCCATAACGGCCCATGACGCTGACGAAGGAGTCGAGACAGGGCTGGTACTCCGATTTGGGGACGGGTTGACCGCCGCCATAGGGGGAGGGGGCGCCATTGCGTGAGGCGCCGGCCGGCGTTGCGCCGTCACCGGCAGCGCCGGCGCCCAAAACGTTTTCGAAGATCGTGAACCTTCTTTCTTTTTCGGCCCGGACGGAGGCTGTGTTGCCATTGGTGCGCCAGGAGACATAGACGAAGGCGAGGAGCAGGAGGGTGCCTGCGAGAATGGTTTGTTTCATGAATGGTTTTATTTAGGTGGTTTAGTAATGGTGTAATATAATAGATGCATTTGTAGTGCGGTAGGGTATAAACACCTATTTTTCGAGAGAATATTTTATTATCATTTTCAGGTCTTCCAGGGAAAGCGTGTCGATTTTCCTGTGTATCATGCGATGACAGTTGCTGCAGACAAGTGCTAGGTCGTCAAGGGTCGTCCTTTTTTCGACAGTCAATTGTGATAAAGGAATGCGATGATGGCATTCGATAAAGCCTGTGCCTAGCGTCCCATAGAATTCTTCGAAGCTGAATGTACAGGTTTCACAATTAAGCTTCCCATGGATAGAAAGCGCCTGGTCTTTCTTTTGCTTGACGATCTTGACGTCCCTTTCCCGCACCTTGTGAAGCTTATAGATGATCTGGCCTTCTAATACGGAATCTTCTGCTGTCTGCTCATCGTTCTCGACGTTGTAGATTTTTTGCCTGAGCGTATCGTCATTAACGATGGATCTTATCGCGATGGAGGTGGAACGAAGGAGATCTTTTTTGTCTTGATACTCGTTAAAAAGCTTTTCATCCAATTTCGAGCCATGACTCATACCTTTTCCTGTGTAGTTGTTGTCAACGGCCAGGAAATTAGAAAGTTTGAAAGTGACGCCGTTTGGGTTTCGAAATTTTTCTTCATCCGGCTTGTTGATAAAGAGGGGCAAAGAGTTCAATAGGTGACTGAGCTCGATAATGCGAGGGTTCTTTTTGTCGATCGGCCCTCGGTTTGGTGAGAAATAGAGATCAAGTGCAAGGATAATTTCGTCCCTGTGCCATTTGGGATTGCGCATGAGTACAAGATAGAAATTTTTCTGATCATGGCATTGCCGGGCTAGTAAAGTTGGTTTTTCACCCAAAAATGGCTATTAGCTTATGATGAAATTCACAAGCGAAGCCGAGTTTTTTAATTTTAATTTCTTTAAGATAGTATACCGGTGAACCTCGACAGTTTTCATGGAGATATCCAGACTTCTCGCAATCTCCTTGGTCGACAGCCCCTGTTTTATAAAATTCATGATCTGTATCTCCCTTTCCGTCAGGGTACCAATATTCGATAAGGATTCTTTTTCGAGCACCTCTTCCCCAATAATTTTTTTTATTTCTTCGCATATATATTTGTTGCCATGGGTTACCTCCAGTATCGCCTTGATCATTTCTTCTTTAGGAGAATTTTTTGTCACATAACCCTTGGCCCCCATCTGGAGCATTTTTTTGGCATAGGCCGGCTGGCTGTGCATGGATACCCCGATGACCTTCGATCCAGGAGCGATTTTCCTGATTTTTTGGGTTGCCTCGATCCCGGAAAAAGGGGTCATATTGATGTCCATGAGGACTATTTGTGGTTCGTTGGTTTTTGCAAATTCCACGGCTTCCTGTGTATCTCCGCATTCCCCGATCACCTCAAAACGGGGATCGTCGTTTAGAACATACTTCCAAACTTCCCGGATCAGTTTATGATCGTCCGCGATCATAATGGATATCTTGTCTTTTGGTACTCCTCGGTTAAATTTATCGATAAACTTGTCAACCAATGCCCTGGTATGAACATTCAATATCTTTTCGCTTGATAAGAGTTTTAGCCGGCTGGAAAGGGTTTTGCCATCGCCATAATAAACTTCTTCACCCCATTTGAAGGCATAGATACAGCCTTCTCCCTCTAACATTGTCAAGTTGTCCGGATATTGGCGCACCAGCGGAAGGTAGGAGTCCGGTAGTTCGATGAACTTATCGATTTGACCGCCTCTTGCTACTTCGATAAGAAACTTATTCTCGCTTTCAAAAACGGGCATGACAAAGCCTGCTTCCAATGGGAAAACGTTAGCATAGCCGTATATTTTAAACAAGGGGGCTGTTAACATATAGATAGTCTTTTTCCTGGAGGTATTTTTTGGTTGATCTTAGTATTTCTGAATAATAACCAATTGAGGGAATGCAGTAGGATTCATAGGGGATCAATTTTGCCTTTATTTCGTTGCAGATAATGTCTTCGATTATCGGGCAAGACAATAAACATTCCGGAAGAATTATCGCCTCGATCGTAGACTCCGTCAATTCTATCTCTTTGGTGAGCTGGACTTCAATTGTTGACTTTCGATCATCCGCCTTCGAAATAGTCTTATCGCTTATGATCAGATAATATGATTCGAGTTCAAACTCCATTTTATCCAATTCGACATCGGATTTTGGAGTGCCCGAAAAATAATGTGCATTGTCGTGAAAGAAATACCCGATGGTCTTTGCAATAGCCCTTTTTTCCGGGGTCAGGAGGAATTGATTCACTTTCATCTTTGGATGCAGATGGCGCTTGAATAAATCGCATTTAAAAGCACCGGTATCGAAAGGGGCTATTCTTTTTATAAGATTAACTGCATCACTTTTTATGATGAAAGAAACGGGTAATAGCGAACTGAGTCCGCTACTCTTTAATATCCCGCTTTTATAGGCAGGCCTTCCATAAAATAGATACAGCAATTTTTCATTCTTGAAGACGGCGCATTTTGTCGGGAGTATTTTTTTTGATAATAATATCGACCTGAAGGAGAATGCGTCACAGGAATGAAAAAAGGGCAATAAATTGGGTATTGATTGCTTTGATAAGAGTTTTTCATCCAAGTAAATGGATTCATATGGTTTTGGCATACGTATGTTGTTTTATCCGTCATGGACGATTATCGAAATTTAGTGAGATATTTTTTTAAAGTCAAACGGGCTTTTGCCAGGTGATTACGAACGGTAGCAGGGGCTATCTGGAGTTCATTGGCCATTTGAGAGATTGTTTTGTCTTGCAAGTAAAGGCCAGTGATTATAGTTTTTTGTAGCAAGGGAAGCTGATCCAGCGCCCTCTCGATCATTTTTTCAGCCGCGGCAACGGAAATTAGATCATTTTGGAAATCCGGAGGATCGGGGATATTAGAGAGTTCCCTCAGATCATGGTTGGATAGCGATTTTCCACGTCGTAATTCATCGATCGCCCGGTTCCGGGCAGTACGAAGAATATAGTTATCGAGATAGGCAATGTTTTCAACATGAGCCTTTGTCATCCAGATATTGAGAAAAGTGTCTGCTATTATTGATTCCGCCAAATGATAGTCTATTCCATGTATGGCCAACAAAAATTTCATGAGGCGAGGTTTGTAGCGTGCGTATAATTGATCGAAGGCCTTTGTATCCTTTTGAATGAATTGAACTTTTAAAAGATCATCCGGAGCGCCAGGTGACTGTTTGCCAATGTCGGAATCTTCCACTTCTATTTTGGTCAGAGAGATAATGGTAAGCAGATTATCCCGAAGATTTGAGGGGCTGGAAGCCGCGAGGGTCTTTTTCAGGACGTCTCCGGGCAGGTCTTCTAATAACAAATCGACCAGGAATCCTCTGATGCCTATGGGTAATATCCTGTCTTCAAGGTATTGAAAGTTTGAATTCCGTATATCTTCTGCGATGGTGACTGCTACAAAATATTCCATGAAGGAAAGATGACGGAAAAAATAGTTTCCTTCAGTGTCTCTTGTCAGGAAAGTACAATTCTGGACATCTGTCCGCAGGTATTCCATTTGGGCAAGGTCATTGACCTCGAATCTTTTATTTGTCTCAGACTGAACTCTTGAGAGATATTGTTTCAGAATACCGTGGAATTCGGAAAAGTTACACGAGGATCGTTGTTCGGTGTGTAATTTGATGGCCAGTTCCTTTACGAAGTTTTTTCTTTCCGCGGGCACCAACAGGGCGCCTTTCCGGATCGACTGGTCCTTTATCCAGTTGTCGGTATAGATACGATAGAGTTCTATCCGCCGGACATTGTCACCCAATTTATGGAGTGACTCTGCAATCATATCCAGGAAAAGCGGTGTTTTGGCCAGTTCTGGCAGGTTATGTGTTCCTGTGATCTGCCGGATACGCGACTCCCAGTGCTGGTCGAATCGTTTTTTTAGGTATTCTTCCAGTTCCGTCTCTCCCCATTCCGGGATATAGAGAACCGAAAAATCTGTGAGCGCCTCGGCCTCGACCTTATTTCTGAAAAAATGTGTCCGGCAGGTGACCAGGAACCTGTTCTCCCTGATCTCAGCGATACGCTGTAGCTGCCGGATATTCTGTTTTATTACTTCGGGATTGGCCTTTGCATCCATTTCATCAAAACCATCCAGTAGGAAGATAAACCTCCCAGCCCGCTGCAAGGACTGGAAAATGGGCATGGTTATATTAAGCCCGTAGCGATTTTGCAGGGTGTTTAGAATCAACTCCTGTATCTGGTACTGGAAGTCGTAGTCCCTTAAATTGACCAGGACAGGGATGCGACAGGTATTGTCTTTTTTGTAGGCTATGGCCAGGTCATAAGCATATTTCCGGCAGAATGTCGACTTGCCGGTGCCAAAATTTCCAAGGAGCGCCAGCTTGCCCTGTTTGGCGTTTAGCAGGCAGTGCTCTACGTATTTATCGATGGGCTTATATCGTTTGGCGCCGGCATATAACTCATATTCCTCTGTTTCGGTTCCTGATAGGTCAACATAATATTTGCTAACCGGTAAATTTTCAAAGTCGCAGATTAGCTGATCGATATACCGGTCGAAATGGATGAGCTGAGTAGACAGTGCTGAAAAGGTGGTTAATTCGATACCATGTGTCAGGGCAAAGGCCTTTACCTCTGCAGTATAACCGTTGGTAGTGACCATGAGTCCCTTATCGACGCCGCCTGTCGCTTTGGGACCAGCCAGGGATTGATTAAAGAGCTTAACCTCGTCTAAACCGACATTTCTTCCGCGGCCATAGTTCTTGCATTCCACCAGCAGCCGATGGGTGATGACGCCTACTTTTATTTCACCATACAGATCAACCTGGCAGGCATTGATCAATCGGTTTCGTTCCATGACGTAACCCAGGATGCGGAGTATCTTCATGACTTCTTCTTCGAAAGCTCCGCCTTTGGCGGTTTTACTGCTGGAGATCATGTTTTAAGGTTTGATGGATGCAAGAAATTGATGCGGCGCGATGGGTACGGTTTGTGGAATGGCGCCAAATAGCTATAACAGCCGGCAATTGCGTTTAACTACTGGAACGAGTAGGAATTTTTCGGATATCTGTTAATGCTTTATTAAATATAAAGTTCACTCATTTGGCTACGAAAAGTAGATAATTACCATGAGAGTTCGATGTCGCCCCAATTTTTGATGGTAATTAATCCGGTTTTAAAATTACTAAGTGGTTTAGAATCAAGGATGGTCATTTGATCACTCAATTTGCTTTTTTCTTCAGCGGTAAGCCAGTTACATGTAGAAACTATTTCCTGTTTTTCTTCGATGTTATGAAAGGAATACCATAACTCGGTGGTATAATTAGTAAAAGGAGTAAAACCGATGGCTTTAAAACGATTTGTTGTACTGTTCTTTTTTACGCTAAAAAGTGGATAACGGGCAGGTCGGAAGCTATCAATCAGCCGGCTATATGTGCAATGATGGTAATTCTTATCCTTGAAATATTCTTCAAGGAGACTGTTATGTTCTGATGAGAGCTGCCTTATCTCATCGGAAAAACCATACAGAAGGATATAATTATAGAACCTGTATTTGCCCAGCGCATTGTCATAACTATCCTTAAATAGCGACTCAATAATTGATACGCAATATCTCTCTATTTCATTATTCAGAAAACTACCCCATTGTTTTAACTGGTTAATTGAATGCTGGAATTCGGCGGTAGGTGTTTGCCTTACGCCTATTTGATAAATTTTCTTTGAGGGATCTTCTAATTCGATAAAATTGAAATAAATCTGTGAAGAGTTATAGGTAACGATGAGAAAATCAGGCTGTCGATCACCATCCATGCTTTTAATGCGAGGCTGGGAGATAATTACATTATTGAAGATATTCTCGTTCGATGGTATGCCCGTTATTACGCCTAGTAAAGCGGATGGATGTTGTTCAAAAAAAGCTTGAATCTCTTTTTCCCGATATCCATCCCCTACCTTTCTCTCATTTACCAAGCTGACAAGCATTTTGCGCATTTCTTCCAGATATTTTATATAATCCATAACGTCTGACTAGTTAATATACAATTATTGCATCTTCTTTTTTTTGGGCCTCAATAACTAAATAACGATTATTCTTATTACATAACTATTGCACATGGGATGATATCGAGATATCTTGGTCAAAGGTAGTCCCATGAGAAAAGGGTGTTTTCATCCGTCTCTTTGGAGAGCGACTACAAAATTTGGTACAGTGCTAAAACGATTTTGGTCCAGAATTTATCAATTTTTATTAGTTATTTTTATCTCTTATTAGTACTAAGGAATACTAAGATATATCCATACTGGTCACAAGAGACGTTGCTGTTATAAAATAAAAAAAGACCTCCGGGGGAGGTCTTAGTGATCGAGAGTAAGTGAATCAGACTCTGAAGGGGATTTCAAGAAGTTCCCTAAGATCTTTGCCCAATGCAATTATTAATCTTAGCCATAAAAGTACCTTGCGCAGGAATCCCCCGCCGCCTGATGCATTCGTTGCAACATCAGCCATAAATTTTTGTTTGTGGCCGTTTTAAGGCCTTTTTGTTAATAGCCGCCACCTCCTATGTGGCGGCTATATTATAGTACGTGCGATAAAAATTCTTAACCATACTTTATGATAGTTAATTTGAAATTGAAAAATGGATAATTTAACATAAATCACTGAACGTGGAAGTATGCTTAATTGGGTTATGGGCTAAAAACAGAAACGCTCTTCCCAAGCATGTATAAATTCAACTTAATAACTTAGAACCTGCGGAATCGGAGCTTGGTTGCAGACATTGCCTCGCCGATCAGCGAGAGAAACCTGCTGCCCTTTTTGCCATTAGGAAAGAGATACAAGAGGTGGATGGGTTTCTTGAGAAGATTAAAGATTAAGAGTGGCTGAGAAAGTTTAGTGCAGCGGGCAATTGTTTTTCTATGGTTTCACCACCAACTTCCTCCCCTCCAACTCAAAATGCACCCTTTCATTCTCCAACCCCTTCAGCACCGCTGACAGCGGCAGATTCCGCTGGATCTTCCCCATAAATTCCTGTGGAGGCACATTACCCGCATATTCCACATCGATATCATACCAACGGGCGAGCTGGCGCATCGTTGTCTCGAGCGATGCATGATCGAAGTGAAAGTACCCGTTCTTCCAGGCAGTGATCTCAGGGACGTTGACATGGCGCAAGGTTTTGAGGCTGCCCTGTTCGTCGAGGACGGACTGTTCCTCGGGTTTGAGCAGGGCAGAAGAACCTTCGTGGACAAACCGGACGCTGCCTTCGATGAGAGTGGTGCGTTCGGCATTCTCGTCGTCATAGGCCATGATGTTGAAGGCGGTGCCGAGGACTTCGATGGTGCTGGCGCGGGCGCCGCGGTGGACGGCGACACGGAAAGGATGGGAGGCGTCTTTGGCGATCTCAAAATAGGCTTCGCCGGTGAGCTCGACCTCGCGGGAGTCGCCGGTGAAGGAGACGGGGTAGCGGAGGGAGGAGGCGTTGTTCAGCCAGGCGCGGCTGCCGTCGGGTAAGGTCAGTGAAAATTGGCCGGCCCGGGGGGTGCTCAGCACGTTGAAGGCGGGGGCGGCTGGTTTTTCTTCTGCTATCTTATTGTAGGCAAGCTGGCCGTCGGCGAGCTTGGTTACTTTCATATTGCCCTGGCTGGCGAGGACACCGTTGCCGGTGCTGTCGAGGTTGATCTGCCGGCCATTGGCGAGAGTGAGGACTGCACGATTACTGCCGGGTTGTGCATCGGCAGCCTTAGCCAGCTGCGGTTGCGCGGAAATGTTAGCCGGTGTTGTGGACCGGGACCGCTGCTGGAGGACCCAGAACGTGGCGCCGGCTGCAGCGAAAAGGACAGTGGCGGCGACAAAATAGCGCCACCGGCGGCGGCTGGCCGTTTGGCCGAGTGCAACGACAGGCGCGGAGTCAGCCGGTGACCAATGACCTTCCTGTTCGAGGCGGGTGGACAGCTTGTCCCAGATGCGGGAATGGGAGGTCTGTTGCATTGTCTTAAGGCCATTCTGCATCCAGGCGGTCTCGTTTTTGATATTCGCGATCATCTCTTTACGGCCTTCCGCTGCATGCAGCCATTGTTGCAGGAAAACGGTCTCATCTGCTGAGAGTACTTCGTCCCGGATATACCTGATCAAAATCCTATCTATGTCTTGAAATTGCTCCATATTATATTATACCTCTCCTGTACCTGTCACGAAATGGTTGTTTTTTTAACCATTCCGGTCTGATTAAGAATTCGTTAATAAATTATTATTTCAATAGGTAAAAGGCGGTAGCCAGGAGAAACCCGGGCGCACCGGCGAGGAGCCACTTGAATTTCAGGCCGCTCTTTCGCAGGGATTCCAGGGCTTTGGCTTTATGGTTAAGGACGGTTTGGCTGTTGAGCTGCATCATTTCTGCAATCTCACTGGTCGTTTTCTGTTCGAAGAAATAAAGACGCAGGATGGTTTTGCGCTGCCGGGGCAGTTTTTCGATTTCCTGCAGAATATTTTGAAAGAGGACGGCTTTGACGCGTTCGGTCTCCAACTGTTCGTCGATGCCGGTCTCCAGGTAGGCGAGATCGTTTTTGCTTTCGCGCTGTTTGGTCTTGAGGCGGAGGTAGTCGATGGCCTCGTTGCGTACGATGACATACAACCAGCGTTTGACATGCTCGAAGGATTTCATGCCGGCGCGTGCATGGAAGAGTTTGTAGAAAGCATTGGCCACAATGTCTTCTGCGTCGACCTGGGAATGGATGATATTTTCCACGAAATAGGTCAATGGCCGTGCCATGCGGTCGTACACCCAGCGGAAGGATTCCTTATCTCCTTCGCGGAAGGACGACATGATGACCTCTTCATTGTCGTAGACCGAGTGATCGTTTTTTGTAATTGCCTGCATGCCGGATAAACAAGTAAAGTGATGTATACGGATTTACCTTTCGTTTTTCTAAGACGACTGAACTTGTCCTAATTAAGGATAATAGTTTAATAGACTTTCTTCGAACTGGCGAGAAAGGTTACAGCAACCAATGGTTAGTCGTTAGTCTGGAATTTTCATGCAGGATGGGCCCCGGGCCCTCACGATGCAAATAAATCCAATTTTTCGTGATTATATGTAACTAATTTGCGTTTCCTTGAAAATATTAGAAATAAAACTACTTCTTTACAGTTTAAAAAACGACGAGCTTTATAAAACTATACACAGTTGTCTGTAAATCTATATGGATTCACAGGAATGCATAGCCGTAAATCTCCACATCGTCTCATAGGAGATGGAGTGGAAAAAGAAAAACAAGGACACAAAAAGAATAAGGAAATAGAATTAAGCGATGGTCAGATTATGGGACGACTTAAAAATACAAAAAATCCCGCGACATTTGTCGCGGGATTTTTTGTATTTACGTTACTTTTTTATTAACCCTGGATAAAGGATTCCATCCGGACAAGGGAAGTCCAGGCCTAAGAGCCTGGCCACCAGGGGAGCCACGTCCTGTGTTCCCAGCTCGGGAATGACAACACCTTTATATATACCGGCGCCCCAGGCGATGAACCCGGTAAACATCTGGGGTTCGTCGTTCATAAATCCATGGGTTCCGCCATGGGCCGGGCGCAGGACTTCTCCTTCGCTGGCATTACCTACCGCTATTCCCAGGACCGGCGCCAGGGCCAGGGCTGCGGCCGAGTCTGTGCCCAGGCGGTCGAGTTCGGGCCGTTCGAGGATCCGGAACAAATGCCTGTATTTTTCAGGGACATTTTGCAGGACCTTCAGCACTTCCGCCAGGGTCCTGGTATCCTTTTTATCTTCCAGGTAAAACAGCGCCGCCCCGCTGGCCGACTGGAATTTTGCCCGCCAGTGGGGACCCTTCTGCAAGAGACCGGCCTGCGCCAGCCAGACATTGGGTTCGAGGGCGGCATGGATATCGGAGAAGCCATGGTCGCCGCAGATGAGGATGGCGGTGCTGTCTTTTATCCCTGCCCGGCGTATGGCCTCGAGCACGGAGCCTACGGCCCGGTCGGCAGCGGCAACGGCTGCCCGTACTTCATACCCCTCCCGGCCATGGTCGTGCTGGGCGTGATCGGTCTCGGTAATATGAAAGGCCGTGAAGGCGGGTTTGTATTTCATGATCAGGTAAGCGGCTATCCGCCCGGCATTCTCGTCCGTGCGCAGGAAATCATCACTGTTGATCTCTTCGCTGACTACTTTTCCCAACACATTGGCTTCCAGTTCATCCCATAGGCCGGCGGGATGTACGGCGCTGCGGGTGAGGGCGATATTGTCGGTCTTTTCGTCAAAGCCCCAATAGTCGGGAAAATTATAGTCGATGACTGTAGAACCCACCGTGACGGGCCAGTCGACGGCCGCCGTCACCCTGCCTGTTGCATGAACGGCGTCGAACAGAGTGGGTATTTTGATGATGTTGGCGTAAAAGTTCCAGGCCGGCGCCGTACTCAGGGGCGTAAAGGGGCTATTCAGGTAGACTCCACTACGCGCCGGAAGCGCCCCGGTGATCATGGCCGTATGATTGGGCAGGGTCACCGTAGGGAAAACGGGACGGACGTGCACCGCATAAGAACCTTCCTGCATCAGGTGCTGGAGGTTCGGGGCCGGCCATGAAGGGTCCTCATAGAATTCGGGTCGCATACCATCGATGGTAATAAGGATGACATGGCGGGCGGGGGACTGAGCATGAAGAGAAAGGATAAGGATAAGCGCAACCGCCGCTGACAGAAATTTTTTCATGAATCGTAATTAAGATGTAGAAGATTTCCCCAACTAACGATAAGTGTCAAGAATTAACTACTGTCCATTATGCTGTACAACAATCCTGATCGCGCTGCTGCTGCTGACATCCCACAGCAATTCCGTTTGCTCAAGGAAGGTGACGGGCTTGCCTTCAAATTCTTCTACGACTTGTATCATCGCCCCCTTTATGTATTCATTCTCAACCTGCTGCATAGCGATGCCATAGCAGAAGAGATCACCGATGACGTCTTTGTCCTTTTATGGAACGACCGGGACAGGATAAACGATCCTCATCACCTCGGTAATTTTCTCTATCTCGTGGCCCGGCGTATGGCCATTGCCCACCTGGTGAAGCTGAAGAAACAGGTCGAGCTCGAAGAAGCCTGGGCGAAATATCAGTACGAATGGGCCACCCAGCTTGATGAAGTCGAAATGGCCAGGGACAAAGTCCTTTCGCTCATCTTTCAATATATCGATAATCTGCCGCCAAGGCAAAAGGAAGTGTTCCTGCTCAATTTTACCCACCGGATGGATGTCCGCAGTATTGCGGAACAATTGGGCACCAGCGAGAAAAATGTCTACAAGCATCTCTCCAAGGCTTACCTATATTTTAAAAATTTACCGCAGCCGGAGTAGAAAAAAAACGGGTTTTTCTATTATACTACCTGAGGACGGGCTTTCTTACCGAAAACAAGCCCGCAAACTCCGCGCTTATGCCTAACTGTCCCATCCAGATCGAAGAGCTGATCATCAAATACGCCCGCGGCGGCCGCCTGAGCAGACAGGAGCTGGCCGAGCTCCGGGAATGGCAGAGCCGTTCGGAGAACCACCAGGTCCTGCCGGAAATGTTCCGGGACCCCCATTGGCTGCGGGAGAATCTACGGCGGTTGGAGAACGTACCTTCTGACAAGATGTGGGATGATATCCGGGACAGGATTGTGCTGGACATCCAGAACGAACCACGACGGACACCAGGGCATTTGCGCCGGGCGAGGCAATGGGCGCCTGCAGCGGCTGTATTAGTATTGCTAAGCTTCGGCTGGCTGCTGTGGAAACATCCTGCTACTACCGGAAAGAGTGGGGATATACCCGTACCGGTGATAACTATTGCCAGGACGATGTCATCGAATAACCACCAGGTGCTGCTGACCCTGGCGGATGGCCGTATGCTGCCGCTGGATCATATCCCTAACGGGAAGGTGGCGGAAACCGGGGACCTTATCCTGACAAAGACGGATAGTAACAGGCTGGAATATACGTTAAAACCAGGCGCTGTGGAAACAGCCATCAATAGCCGGATCACGACGGGCCATACCGGCCCGTTCCACCTGGTCTTTCCGGATGGGGGTACCGTAGAGCTTTCTTATGCGTCGAGCCTTTCCACTTCTTATCATGCCGGACAGCGGGAAGTGGCCCTGTCAGGGGAAGCCCTGTTCAGGACGGCCAGGAATAGCCACCAGCCTTTTACGGTCCTGACTAAAAGGGCGCAGGTGCAGGTATTGGGGACGGCGTTCGACGTGTCCAGTTATGAGGACGAGCCGGCCGGCGCCATCTCGCTGTTTAGCGGCGCGGTAAAGGTAACCCGCGGAGGAGAAAGCAAATTGCTGAAGCCATTGCAGCAAGCTATAATAACAGACAAACAGCTGGACATCCATCACCTGCCCGATTCCGCGGATATCATGGCCTGGGCCGGCAAGGACCCTCTTTTTTACTTTGACAATACAGACCTGAATACGGTGATCCGGCGCATCGCACGCTGGCACCAGGTAAAAATATATAATCCGGACAACGTGGCGGGGGCTCCCATCACGGGTGTTTTCCGGCAAAAGGAATCGTTGGAAGTTACGCTGGGTATTATTGACCGTATTGAGATCGGTTACGCCTTCCTGAAAAGAAGGGGCGATACGATCGAGGTCTCAGCAGTGGCTTCCCGCTGATCAAGTATCGGACCATTAAACCTTGCCTTCTCGGGTTTAGACCAAACCGCGTGCCGGTGATCGCGGATCGTGAAAGCCGGCATTTTTTCCAACACTACGCCTTCAGACCCGGGCCTTACAAACGCTATCACATTAACCCTTAAAAAGAATGGTTATGACCTCTCGCGGCATGTCCTTGCTGACTTGTTTATTTTTTCTGGCCTGTGTATTTCCCTCTGTTTCCTGCAAAAAGTTGCTTGCGATCAAACCGACGATAACCAGTTTGCCCAGGTGTATAATCCCGTCAGCACTACCAGCGGGCAGCAGGGAGTCGTGCCCGGAACTCTCTATAACCCCGACCTTCACTGGGAAAAAACTTATACCACCGAGCTGGGGCTTGAACTGGGTTTTTTGCACGATAAACTGGTCTTTTCCATGACGGGCTACCGGTCGCGGAGCAGGGACCAGATACTGACAAGCAGTATCGCCGGACAGGCGGGCGGTGCCGGTGTGGTGACCAATATGCCGTCGGTCGAGGTGCAGAACGAAGCACTGGAGCTGAGCCTGCGGACCAGTAACCAGCCGCTTGGGCCGGTGCAGTGGACGTCTACCGTGAACCTTACGCTGGCGCGGAACAAGTTAATGAGCTTTCCCGGGCAGGCCAGCACTTCCTATGCCTCTACCTTAGAGGTATGTAAGTCATTGACCGTGTCCAGGGGCTTTCATTATACGGGCGTCGACCCGAAAAGCGGACTCTATCAATTCCAGGACGTTAACAAGGACGAGAAATTGGATGCCAGGGACGTCTTAGCCAGCCCGTCGAGGGATCCCCGTTATTATGGCAGCTGGGCCAACAGTTTCAGCTACAAGGGCTGGCGGCTGGATGTTGTGGCCACCTTCTGTGCACAGAACGGCGACAATCCGCTGGTAATCCTTGCCCGCCAGAACCCACCAGGAATGCGGGCCCCATCCGAGCTGAGCAACGGGCCCGTGGAATGGCTGGACCACTGGCGGAAGCCAGGGGACCGCGCCCTTCAGCAGCGGCTGACGGCCGGCCAGGACCAGGCAGCGGTGACGGCGCTGGGCAACTACCTGCGGGTCGGACGCCAATACCATCGACGCCTCGTACCTGCGGGTGAAGACCCTGGCGCTAAGCTACCAGGTAGGGGAGAGGGCCCTGCGCCGTTTGCGGCTGACGAACCTGCAATTCTATCTCCGGGCGCAGGACCCGTGGACCTTTACTCATTACCCGGTGTGGGATCCCGAGACGCAGAACCCCCTGGTGTTGCCTCCTGCGAGGACCTGGGTGATGGGCTTCAGCCTTAGCTTCTAGTATCCGAGATGTGCGTACAAATAGGCGGTCGGGAAATTGTAGTGCGGGTAGTAGTTGTTGTTATATCCGCGTGCGATGAGGGTGCCGCCAATGGGGTTGGTATCGACGGCTACCATGCCGCTATAAGAGACCCACCATTCGTTGATTTCCTGCTGGAGGGATACGTGATCCTTATAGATGTCGTCCGGGTAGGTATACCAATAATACAATACGGTGCGGGTGTTAACGGGGGCAGCAGGGCTGGAGATAGTGCCGGGGGATGCCGGTCTGAAGCTGCCGCAAACGGTGAGCAGCCCTGCGATGAGCAGGAGGCGGAAGGATAGAAGGTTCATGGTGGTTGCTGCTTTTTAATGAAAAAGCAACTGAAAAACTTTAAGGTTTAATAAATGGAAATGCTGATCGGGTACAGAAACCCTTGTATGGGGAGATAAATGTAGTTTGGTTCGATGCAGTGTGAGTAGTCCTGAAAAGTTAGTAGAGCTGCGTACATGGTAACATTTATGGGCGAGTATAGAGGGTTATGTAAAGGAAAATCACTTCGTATGTGCCTGCAAGTTATTAAAAATAAACCATCCCTTCCTGCATAGGGTTTTTACAAAAAATAGCAAATTAATTAATTATTAACTGATTAGGTGGACAAATTTTTTTTTGCACCTGCTAGTTAACGGTAAATAAGTGACGTGGATTATGGTCAAAGCATCTGCAGAAGGTGCACACTTCCAAACTTCGCTTGCCACATGGATACGGATCCATTAAACCACTCCTTCGCATTATTTCTGTTATCCGGAAAAACCCCGTTTGAGGATTCTGTCCCTGCTGAAGCTATTTTATCTACTTAAAGCCTGATTATATGCAACAACTAACTGACAAACAAGCTATTCCCCCGGCGTGGGACTATTTTATCCCCTTAACTTCCAGACTGCGAAAAGATACTTTCGATCGCTTGCTGACTGACCCCAGGTTAGTCCCCAGGCAGCTTAATAACCAATTTTTGTCATAATCTACCCACCAAGACATGCATTGTAATTCTAATGGCGTAGTTTCCAGTTGGGAAGCGACTGCCAAATACAGACCATTAGTGGCTGGATCTCGCAAACCCCCTTGTAAAAGTAAAACCATTGTAAATGCCGTGAAACTGACCGGTATTTTTATTCTGATTGCCTGTCTCCAGGTTAGTGCCAGGACGAGTGCCCAGCGGCTGAGCATTTCTTTAAAGAACGGTTCCCTGGAGAAATTGTTTACCGAGATAGAGAAAAAAACGAGCTATGTCTTTTTTTATGATGTGACGATACTGAAGAATACGAAGCCTATAACGGTGGAAATGAAGGACGTGTCGGTTGAAAATATATTGGAGGCCGCCTTGAAAGGCCAATCGTTGGAGTACCGGATAGCAGAAATGACCATATTCATAAAAAAAGAAGAAAAAAAAATGGCCTTTAACTCAGATAGTGTTGCGGGACCGGTTGGCAAGCTGAGAGTCAAGGGGGCCGTTGTTAACGAGACCGGGCAGCCCTTGGCCGGTGCAAATATTACAATCAAAGAGACAGGAAAGGGAACGATTACGAACGCGAGAGGAGAGTTCGAGCTTGGCCAGTTGGTTGAAAACAATACTTTGGTTTTTAGCTATATTGGCTATTCTGTAAAACAGTGGATTGTTAAAAATACGGATCCCATTCGTATTGTTTTACCGGTAGCAGTCAACGAACTGGACAAAACGGTTGTCCAGGCCTATGGCACTACTACCCGCCGGCTGGCTACGGGAGATATCGGAGTGGTGACGGCCGAAGAAATTGAAAGGCAGCCTGTGCTAAATCCCTTACTCGCCCTGCAAGGAAAGGTAGCCGGCCTTGATGTAAACCTCACGAGTGGTTATGCCAGCGCTCCGATCAAAGTGGAGCTAAGAGGACGGAGTTCCGTCAATCCCCAGCTTACCTCGGATCCCCTCTACATCATCGATGGAGTCCCGCTAACTGTACTGGAAGTCGGGGGAAACTCCGCCTACACCGCCGGGTCCACAGGATTCTTGCAAGCAGGTCTACCCGGGCCAGCATATGGACAAAGCCCTTTTTATAATATAAATCCTGCTGATATCGAAAGCATCGAAGTCTTGAAGGATGCCGATGCGACATCCATTTATGGCTCAAGGGGCGCCAACGGCGTTATCCTGATTACCACTAAGAAGGGTAAGCCGGGCAAGAGCAAATTTGATCTGCATGTGCAAGAGGGAATTCAACGAGTGACCAAATACTTTTCGCTTTTAAATACCCCCCAATATCTGCAGATGAGAAAGGAGGCCTATAAGAACGACAATTCAGTACCGGACATAAACAGCGCATTTGATCTCCTGCAATGGGATACAACAAGATACACGGATTGGCAAAGAGCTTTATATGGAGGCATGGGTAGGACAATCGATGCACAAGCCAGCCTTTCTGGGGGCGATGCCTCGAATGTCTTTCGGATTAGCGCCGGCTACAATCGGACTACGGAAATTACTACCGTCAGCGGGGCGGATCAACGGGGTTCCCTCTCCTTTAATATGGGCCATCGTTCCCTGGACCAGTTGTTCAGTGTTGCCCTGACGGGCTCCTATTCGGTTACTAAGTCGGATATGATCGGTATACCCTATGGAGCGGTTACTTTGGCTCCCAATGCTCCTGCGATCTTTGATTCAGCCAGTAATTTAAACTATTCGGGATGGGGAGGCCAAAACAGCTCGGCCAGGAGTCTTTTTCCCTTTTCCGTTTTAAAACAACCTTACAGCGCCACAACAGACCTGCTCAACAGCAATTTAACGTTTAGTTATAAGCCTGTGCGGGGGTTGAATGTAAGCACGAGCCTGGGTTACAATGTCGCCCAGGCAAATCAGCGGTCCTTCACCCTCATTGCATCCCAGGACCCTTTGAACAATCCGACAGGCTCTGCACAATTTGCCAATAACTCCAATAAAAACTGGATTATTGAGCCCCAAATCTCTTATGTCTTTGTCCTTGGCCAGGGGAAATTTGAGGTCCTGGGCGGGACGACTTACCAGCAGAACACGACGGATGGAATGAGTACCAGTGGCAATGGATATACGAGTGATGACCTGATCAAAACGATTGCCGGCGCACCCAGCCAGTATTCTTCCGAGAATTTTGGGCAATACAGATATGCCGCCCTGTTTGGAAGACTTAACTACAATTTGTCGAATAAATATATCATCAATATTTCCGTCCGAAGGGACGGCTCTTCCCGTTTTGGTGCGGACAAGCAGTATGGAAGCTTTGGTTCTTTGGGAGTTGCCTGGATATTTTCGGAAGAGAATTGGATAAAGAAGTTTATCCCTGTGTTAAGCTTCGGCAAAATCAGGGGAAGTTATGGCACTACGGGTAGCGATGGTGTCGGCGACTATCAATACCTGACCCGATTTTCTTCGGCCAGCCAGCAGCCGTATAACGGAACTACTTCCCTGGTACCCACCCAACATGCCAATCCTAATTTTCAATGGCAGGTAAATAAAAAACTGGAAGGAGCCATCAACCTGGGTTTTTTCCAGGACCGGCTTAATCTCCAAGTGGCTTATTACCGGGATCGGGTAGGCAACCAATTGGTACCCTTTCCAACTCCTGCATTTACGGGTTTTGCCAATGTTACTGCAAACTCCCCTGCCCTCGTCCAAAATGATGGATGGGAATTTGTCGCTGGGTTTAAGCTGGTTCATACGAAGAATTTTGATTGGTCCATGAATTTTAATACGGCTATCAACAGGAATAAGCTTGTTGCCTACCCCAATTTTGCTTTTTCACCATATGTAGGTAGGTATACTATCGGTAAACCGCTTAATAGTACTTTGCTTCTCCATTACATAGGCGTCGATCCTCTAACGGGGCAATATTCCTTCCAGGACAAAAATCACGATGGCACGATCAGCCAGGATATTGGGCCTTATGACGATCGATTTTCATATGATCTGAGTCCAAAATTCATAGGGGGGCTGGGCATGAATTTCAGTTATAAGGGCCTGCAGTTGTATCTGTTTTTTAACATCAAGGCGCAAAAGGGTATGAATGGGATGATAGCTGGTTCCATTCCCGGTAGTGAAAATAGCGCTTTTAACAATCAGCCGACCAGTACTTTATCAAGATGGCAGCATCCCGGGCAGATTGCCAATGTGGCTCGGTTTACTACAACTCCCGCACAAAGCGACTATTTTTATTTAGGTTCTGACGGAGTTTACTCTGATGCTTCGTTTGTCCGGCTGTCTAATCTGTCCCTTTCGTATAGTTTGAATTCCAGCTATATTAAGAAAGCGGGCATGCAATCCTGCAGCCTGTTCTTTCACACAAACAACCTTTTCATAATTACGAAATACAAAGGGATCGATCCAGAGACCCAAAATTTCGGCGGGTTACCTCCTACCAAGACAATCGTAGGCGGTCTATCTCTTGCCTTCTAAAATTGAAGTAATGAAAAAAAATAATAAGATATTCAAATTTGATGCGATATTAAAGGAAGGAAAACGAAATCTTAGTTTCCTGATTTTTTGTTTCATTCTTTTTGGCTGTAAAAAATTGGTGCATATTCCTGAACCCATCAATACGATAACAAGCGCTGAAGCATTTAGCACGCAAGCCAATGCTACTTCAGCGATAGTCGGGATTTACAGTGGTATGAGCTGGTCTTCAGGTAATAGAGCATATGCTAACGGCGAAATGAGTATAATTCCAGGACTATCTGCCGATGAATTGTCTGCTTTTGCTGGCCCCAATAACGGTTTTTACTACTTTCAACAAAACTTGATCTTATCCAGTTACGGAGAGTGCAATAATTTTTTTTGGAGACCGATCTATTCCGATATTTATAAGACCAATGCAGCCGTTGAAGGTATTCAGGCATCTACCACGCTATCTAAATCAGTCAAGAATCAACTAACGGGAGAAGCCAAATTTATTCGGGCTTTCTGTTATTTCTACCTGGTCAATCTTTTTGGAGACGGGCCTCTGGATACTACAACGGCTTGGGCCCAAACTTCTTTACTGGCCAAAGCCCCTACAGAAAAGATATATCAACAAATCGTTGAAGATTTGAAAAGTGCGCAACAATTGCTACCGGAAGACTATTCCATTGCAAATAAAGAAAGGACCCGGGCAAACAGATGGGCAGCGTCAGCTATGTTGGCTCGTGTTTATTTGTATCAACAACAATGGGCAGCAGCTGAAGAACAGTCTACACAAGTTATTAATAATTCTTTGTATTCATTGACTACGGATTTAAACTCTGCGTTTCTCAAAAATAATAATGAAGCCATCTTTCAATTAGAGCTAATCAACAACTATCCTTGGGCAACCCAGGAGGGCAACCAATTGATCCCTCAAGATTCTACAAGCAGCCCTGTCTATTGCCTCACGAGTCAACTGTTGAACGCATTCGAACCCTCAGATAAACGTCGGCTGGCCTGGGTAGACAGTACTCACTACTCTGGTGTGTACTATTTCTATCCCTACAAGTATAAAGTCCGCCAAGGTACCTCTGGAAATATTTCTGAATATTACACTCTCCTGAGATTGGCAGAACAGTATTTGATTCGCGCGGAGGCGAGAATTGAACAAAAAAATTTGGTCGGGGGCCTGCAAGACCTGAATACAATCCGAAATAGGGCAGGATTAATGGACCTATCGGATAGTCTCAACCCGGCTCAATGTTTGGCTGCCCTAGCGCAGGAACGCCGCATCGAATTATTTTCAGAATGGGGCCATCGTTGGTTTGATCTCAAAAGAACAGGACAAGCCGATGCTATTCTTTCTTTGGTAAAACCCCAATGGAAAGCTACTGCAAAATTGTACCCCATTCCCTTGTCAGAAATTCAGTTGGATCCCAATTTAAAGCAAAATCCCGGGTATTAGGATAAATAAATATTCACATTTTTTACCAAAATTATTCAATAAGCACATATGTACTTGAAATGTTTTATCGCTGCATTGTTATTGTTCATTGCTCAAAAGTCTTTTTCGCAACAAGCCGATAAATTCGAAATTGATGGGGATCTAAAAGGCTTGAAGGACGGCGAAGCAGTAAAATTAATTTTATTTCATAACCGTATTTATGAACCGGCTGATTCTGGCTTTGTGAAAAATGGGAAGTTCACTATAGTTGGGCATGTCGCAGATGGCCCCCATTACTATGAACTTTATTTTCCGAGTCATCGAAACAAAATGGTTAGGTTATTAATCAATAATGCCGAGAAAATTTCAATCCATGGTGGGGATATAGATAAAATCGATCACCAGGTGTTGGACTCCTGGATATCGGTGGAAGGAAGTAATACGAATTTATCAAAATTAGTTTTGATTCCCGTGTATCTAGGGTGGTATCAAAACACGTTAGGGTTGAACAACTATTTGGCCAAGATAAAGGATTCCGTTGGCTTTGATGGCTCGCTGGTAAGTGGCATTTTATCGGCCAGGGATATTATCAATCAACGCTTGCTGCAAGGGTTCTTATTAGATAAGGATCCCATGTATACGCCCGCGATTCCCTATATTTTATATTTAACTGCTCAAACTTCGCATGAGTCTTTTCTAGTGGATGCATACAATGGGCTTGATGAGCAGGCTAAAAATAGTTTTTATGGTAAAATATGTAAACAGCAAGTTCTATTATGCGTCGGGCAACATTTTCCTGGCTTCAGTTTACTCTCTGGTAGTGGCGACTCGATTATTTTAGATAAGTTAGTAGTTAAGAATAAACTCACTCTGGTTCATTTCTGGGCGGTCAACTCATATATTCGAAGTCAATATCAGGATGAGTTACGTTTTTTTTATAAAAAGTACCAAAATAAAGGGCTAGGTATTGTTGGTGTATCTTCCGATGACAGTGAGCATGAATACAAGAAGTTTGTTAAGGATCAGGCTTTTCCTTGGCCCAATGTTTCGGATTTCATGGGCGCCGATGGCATCGTAGGGAAGGTGTATCATGAAGTGGGGGATCCAACAACGCACAATACAACCAATGTCTTGATTGATGCTAATGGCAAGATTGTCGCTTGGGATCCCACCGGTGTTGAACTGCAATGGTATTTGAGAAAATATTTGGGCGAATAATTTAATATCATTCCTAATATGAGACAACTATCTATCTGTTCTGTATTTATACTGACGGTTTTTATTTTTTCCTGTCAAAAAAGTAATTCGAGAAATAGCGGAGTTGCGTCTTTAACCATAGTTAATGCAAATTTTAACGCGCCAAGTATTTTTGTGGATTTTGCGGATACAACCATTCCTGTTTATCGAATTCCGGCAGCCATATCCTTTGGATCCTTTTTGGAATATGGGTTAATGTCAGGGCGCACTCCATTTACAATGATCTCTTCGGCAGATACGACCAAGACCTTGCTGCAGGATACATTCAACTTGCTTCCTGCACAATCTTATTCAATGTATCTGGCAAATAATAATTCCTCGGCAGATACTTTTTTTATGCAGGATATAATTCCTTTTCATACAGATAGCTCAGCCGGGGTCCGATTTGTCAATTTATTGGGAGACAACCAATCGGTAACTATAAATCTATCGGGTAGCCCATTGGATCAGGCAGAGTTCTCCAACTTGGCCAATAAGCAGGCAACGAACTTTAAATCCTATCCAGCCAGCAATGGTATTTCCTCTTACAATTTCGTGATCAGGAATAAGGCTATGGATAGCTTGGCAACCGCTTCCTGGAATCTCTATTTGTTTAAAAATAGTACAATTGTTCTCTGTCAATCGGGGGCGGGTACTATCCAAGTATTCCAAGTGAATAATTTTTAATTTTTTAATACATTAAATGTGACCGTGAAATTCAACTATTTTCTGCCCATCCTGTTTTTGAGCATGAAGGTTTTCCCCTGTAGTGGCCAAATGATCAACTGGCAAAATCTTGATCTGGTTAAAGATTCTGTTTTTGGGATCAGTACTGAGAAGGCCTATGCTGAATTGTTGGTTGGCAAAAAAGCAAGAACTGTAATTGTAGCTGTGATCGACAGTGGCATCGATACAACGCATGAAGACCTGAGATCAGTTCTTTGGACAAGTCCGGGGGAGGGTAGTCATGGCAGGAACTATTTGTTCAGTGAGATCGGAAAAGATGACATAACGTTGATCGCCCAACAGGATAAGGATTTTTATGATAGCCTATCTTATTCCACTGTACCTAAGTTTTACCAGGCAAGTTATCAGAATCATAGGAAGATGCTGGCAACTTACACCCAACATGTCGAAGGAACGGAGTTTTTTTGTGCTCAATTGAATGAGACCAAGCGAACATTGGAAAATATCGTTAGAAAGATTGGCAAAGAGAATCCTACTTTAGAGGACTTCAAACAATACCAACCTGTTGGAGATGAAGAACGAATTCTTAGATTGGTTAGGCAAAAACTATCGGATTACCAGGATTTCAAGGAGTTAAAGGCAAGAGAAGTGGATGGGCTTATCCAAGTCGCCCAGTATCATCTAAGCCACGGGCTTGATATGACAAATGTGGAGGACGACGTAAGGAATATTGACCAGGTTAATTCCGATATAAGCCCTGATCCTTTAGGGCTTATCGACAACGCCAATCCTACACCCAATCACGGCACCCATGTTTCTGGTATCATTGGAGCAGTGAGGAACAATGAGAAAGGGATCAACGGGGTGGCTGATCATGTCCAGATCATGATGTTGAAAACCCTTTCAAATGTCCGGGAACTGCGGGATACGAACTTGGCTCAGGCCATTCGCTTTGCTACCGACAACGGGGCGAAGATCATCAACATGAGTTTAGGAAAATATTATATTTATGATAGGATGGATGTTGAGTTGGCCATAAGATATGCGATGTCCAGGGATGTGTTGTTCGTTCACGGAGCTGGTAATGACGGAAGGAATCTCGATGACAATAATGTGTTCTGCTATCCAGACAGACATTATAGGGATGGCAGCGAGGCAAAAGCTTGGATAAATGTTGGGGCTTCAGGCTATAAGGACGATTCAACACTCGCGGCTGATTTTTCGAATTATGGCGAAAGAAATGTTGATGTCTTTGCTCCAGGAGTGAATATTCATTCCTGTATTCCCCATTCCAAATACATTCACTGGAGTGGTACCAGCATGGCTGCCCCGGTTGTAGCAGGGTTGGCTGGATTGATTCGCGAATACTACCCCCAATTTTCGGCTCTGGAGGTGAAAGATATTATTTTAAAATCAGTGGTTAAAATTAGCCATCCAGCTATCGTTAAAGACAACAATGGCAATCCTCAAAAGATCGATTTTTCGAAGATTTGTATTGCTGGGGGGATTGTAAATGCGTATAATGCATTGAGACTGGCGGAAACTTATGGAAAATAAATCGTGTGTTTGTGGGCCTGTAGTTGTTTAATGTAAGTATATTTTAAAGTTGCGATTGACTGAGGTTATCAATATTCCAACTATCCCACCACTTGCGGTATTCAATGATACTGTATGTCCTGGTAAAACCGCAGTTGTGAAGTGATTTGGAGGCAAACCGCTGATAGTAAAAGGGACTGAGAAAGTTACCCGAGCGCCACTTACGCCTGTGAACAATTTGTTTGCTTTTGTGATCAAAAACGCTCCAAGCGATAAAGCGACTGCACCAAGGAGGGCATATAGTTTAATATTCTTCATCATTCAATTATTAGAATATAATGTGTAAAAATATCAAATAGGTAGTAGAACTCTACTACCTATTTGCATTGCGGAACTTCCTATTAGTGGAAGTACACTTTGTTAGTTTTTAAAGTTGTGGTCAGCAGCGTTCCAATTAAGCCACCACTTGCAGTCTTCATAAGTGCGGTATGTCCTGCGATAGCTGTATTTGTAAAGTGGGCTGCAGGTAAGCCGGTAATAGTAAATGGTGTGGAGAAATTAACCCGAGCGGATGTTTGACCAGTAAAAAATTTGTTAGCCTTTGTAGCTACAAATGCGCAAACCGATAAAGCGGTTACGCCAACTGCCATAATAACTTTTGACTTTTTCATAATTGAAGGTTTTTGAAAAATTATTGCCTACTCTTTTTAAGGTTTTCGGCTACCCCTCCTGACAGGTTTGGAAGAATTGGCTTTTGAGACGATTCTCCAGGACGACAGGACTCCTATGCATACTGCTTAGTTAACATCGGCAGTACTTATTGCGCGCAATTTTAATTTAAAAAACGATATCCTAGAGCCAGTGGATTTTTACACCGGATTAGGAAATGAATGATGCCACTTGTGCCTTCCATAAAATCGGCAGTAGGGGGATTGTTTTCCTCTATTTGCCAATAACCTGTACATCCGGAACTTTTATTAAATGTACATAGGTACACATTGGCGATCCAGTGGGCTCTTCCTAACCATTCCTCGTTTTGGAATACGCGCCAAGCTTCCAGGTAGAGTTCCCCAAACCCTGCAAGTCCTTTGCTTTGACTGAAATCGCCTCTAATAATATTGGCTGGATAGTGCTGCAACGATTTTTCGACTAGATTCTTATAGTAATCTGTATTCATCGTTTCATAGGCTTTTATCAATGTAATAAGGATTCCTTTTCTGTCGACGCTTTTATTTTTATACTTGGTCTTTTTTGAAGAAGCCAATGGGCCAAAAAGATCTTCCAAATTGTCTGTTTTTTTGAAGAGCCAGTTTAATGCTTTTAATGCCGATTGTTTTACCCTGTCGATAGGATATTTAGACAGGTATTCTAAAAAGAAAAAGATTATTCCAGGAATTCCTTTGTCAAATGCTAAGTCGAATTCACCTTGGTTTTTGCGGTACGGTAATAGCCAGGAGCCATCTTTCTGTTGGGAATTGATGAGAATGTCGACAATCTCATTTAGTAGACTTTCAGTTGACTTTTCAGTTAAGAAGTCTTTGCATTTAAGAATGGCCAATCCTTGCCCAGCGATCCCATTCCCAAGATCTAAGCTTGTGTTGGAGATACTTAGGCAATCTTTAATTTTTCCCCGGTTTGGAGTAGAATCGGGTAAGAGATTCGACCGAATATTTTCCCCCAATATTATGGCGACTCCTGCGGCTCCCATATATAACCCCGGATTGACATTTGGTAATAGTTTAATACAATTCTCTTCGATGAACTGCCAGTTTTTAAAATAACTGGTTTTGCAGGAATTAATTGGCAATCCTAAACGAGCTGATTTAGCCAACAAATATAGAGGTCCCCCAATTCCTTCGCTTAAACCCATATATCTCATATAGTCTTTATTCATAGGCGATTCAAAAGATTCGTCCTTGACCATTTTGGAATACCAAAAATCATCGGATATTATGGTTGGAGGTAACAACAATCCTTCAATGGCCATGCTTATCGTTTCCTGCAATTTTTCAAAATCCAATTCTTGAGATGGCGTATAAATCTTCGATTTTTTTGAATTAACCTGCAGAAGTCTTTTGTGTTCGTTCAAAGCCAGTTGTATGTCTGACAAATTTGGCCTTGTATCAGGATCCCGGCTTATGCAGAGGGCGATTATATGGGCAATGTTCGAATCACCGATCAGGAATTGGAGATGCCTAGCTAGGACTTCGCCGTCTACGTTGTCAAACTTAACGGGCGAAATTCCCGTAAATACTAACAGCATCAAAGCTCCAATTCCATAGATGTCTTCCTTTACTGTAGGGATTTGGGCAGATTGTTGCTCGGGCGACATAAATCCGGCCGTTCCCAATTGAAAAGGAGGTTGAGGGTTGGAATTTAGAAAATAAGCCAATTCAAGATCGATCAGATAAATTTCCTCCTTTTTATCGATTAAAAAATTACCTGGAGCTATATCCCTATGGACATATCCTCTTTGATGCAAATGATCGATGTACGAACAAATGGATATTAAATAGTTTAATAGTCTTAATGATTGACTAGGCCTTAACTGAAACCAACTTCTTGAGTCATAATTTACTTCTTTTCTCTTTTCATACAACGAGATTCCTTGCAAATATTCCATAACTAAATAGGAATCTTGTTCCTCAATGAGCAAATCGAGGATTCTTGGCATAGGGATGACGCTATTTAGCTCAGTATAGAGCTTTTGTTGCCAAATTAATCTATCATGTATATTTCTTTCTGTTTCATCGGAGGCCATGTTTTTAAAACCTTGTTTGATCACACAGTATTTTAGACGAAACAAGTTTTCGAAATAAAGAGCTTTATAGACATTTCCCCGGGCGTCCTCTTTTAACGTTGAAACAGGTTTATATTTTGATCTCCATTTTTTTCGTTGTTCATGGATTGAGTTTTTAATTTCACAAAATAGGTATGGGATATTTTTGGGCATCCGGAAGGGGATGTTGTGTTCGTCTTTGACCAATTGTCCCTTATAATCATAAATATATTTTTCTTCTTTATTGTGGAGGTCTTTTATAAGCACGGGCTGAAAGCTGCCATATCTTGTATAAACGATCGTTCCGAGATGAATATCCGTTAGAACAGATGGGCCTTTGAAGGAACCGGTTAGGTCGATTAGTTTTTTCGCAAGGTGTACAGCTTGTTCTTCATTTTCGGGATAGATACTGACCAATTTGCCAATTTGAGCCTTGCCCAGGAAGCCTAACAACATATTGTTAGCGGTTTCTTTGTCGGTAACTATTTTAAAGGAAACTTTCTCCGATTTTAGTACCGGTATTATTGTGTTTAGCAGGCCTGTAATTTGTGTCTGTACTACTGATAAATGGAGGATCCACCCTTGTACCATTGTGATTTCTCCGACTTGAAAATAATAATCGAGGGTCTTATATTCCAGGTTATAGTTGCCGAGTATAGCGGAATAATCATCAGTAAAAGAGTGTCCGACGGTTGGTGAAAGCGCCTCATGTACAACAGTATCTATCATATTTTCTTGAATGTCTCTTAGCATAGGTCTAAATATTGACTTAGATAATTATAGCTTCTGTGGTATCGTTCTAAGTGATTGAGATATTAATATCGATAACAGAATACAAAGTATCATTGGAAATACCTGATAGCGAAATACATTAATGGTGACAAGAACGCTAAAGGCAACATTGAGCAAGTAGAACGCTGAGAGGAGAACCCCTGTCTTAAAATGGGTTGGGCTAAGGGATTTGTACTTTCGAGTGAGCAATGTCATAACAATTCCTAATAGTAAATAAAAATTTAGAATCATAAATAATATTGGAAAGACATAGAGTACGATCCCTTGTATTTTGTTGGGTATGGATATTATTTTGTTATTTGAATAATGAAACCAAAATTCGGCGATGGGATCTATTTTATTCAATCCGAGATTGTAGACTTCCAGTTTTTCTAATGGAGGTAGAATATAGTTTTTGGCGTTAAGCACGCAGAAATATTTTAAATAAGCTACCGGATTGTTCTTGATGATAGACGTTCCATATTCGGCGTAAATCGAAGAAGCCTTGCCCCATGCTATTATACCATCGTATTCGTCTGTGATAGTGTAATGGTCATTCAGAAAAACTTTTAAGGGAGCTTTGGGCTCTCGGATAAAGAAATTCCCGACATAGGAAGATAAAACGGCGTCTAATGGGAATCCCTTAGGTATAGATTGATAGAAGGATTTTACGGAATGATCAAGCTGTTGGCTTTCTTTCGTAAGGAGTAGATTGTTGTCGACCTGAATATGGGGATATATATATAGGGCGTTGTTAGCTAATTGCCACCCGGTAAATAATGAATATTGCTTACTTCCAGTCATTTGATAGGCAACGTTTTGGGTATGTATGATGAAAGGAATAATAAAAGCAAACGGCATTAGAATAGCCGTCAATTTTGCTTTCCAGTTTAGCTTGGACAAGAGGAAAGTAAGGGCCGAGATAACAGGATAATAGTAGGCATTGTTTCTTACTGTAAAGCAAAGGAATAGGAGTAGCGCTTGAATTAGTACCTGGTAAAGCCGCGGTTTGTGTAATATCCATAAAAGCTGCGTAAACCAAAACAGGCTTAATGCTACAAACAAAGGATCACTATTCACATAATTGCTGATATAGAAAAGTAATGGATTAAAAAAAAGGAAGAGATAGAATAAAACCCTGGCAGTTTTTGCCGGTTGATATATGTACAAAAAGCTTATAAAAAAGCATAATGCTCCTAACTCGAGAAAAAAGTACTGAAAACCTATCAATGCGAGCGAAGAAGGAGTGAGATAATGAAACAAAAGCAAAAATTTCGAATACCCTATCGGCCAGATGCTGACATCGAGATGCGCATATGCGGCAAATAAATAACTGTAGGAATCGGAGAAAAAATCAGGATAGGGGTAGAGCAGTTTGAAGACTACGAATTGAATTAGAACGCCCAGTCCAGTTATCACTATAAGCTTCCTGGTTGCTTTTTTTTGTATAAATTTCCGGAAAGAACTTAGCTCGTTCGTCTCTTGGACAGGTGAGTCCGGGAGAACCGTTGCGGCTGGTGGCGATAAGGTTAAGGACTGGCTCATTTACTGGTCGGCTTGGAAAAGTGTTGGAAAGATTATGTTCTTGCTTGTATAAGTTTGGCTGGTACTTCCAGTATCCAGTTTAGGGCAGTTGCTATTGATCTTTCCTCGTTATAGGCGGGAATGATGAGTGATAAGATCTTCGCTTCTGAATTGAGAACTTTTTTGACTTCTGCCCTTTGGCGTCGGATGATATCATTGATGACTTTCGGCATATGTAAATTATTTATTGTCGTAATAATATTTTATTTCTTCGTCGTTTGTATAAGCAAGTTACATTGCCAAAGACGACCATTCGGCATAAAAAGACGACCAATCTGTTAAAGAGATAATTAATTGCTGAAGCGGTTTAGCTTCAGCATAAAAGTGCAGAAGATATAACGTCCGATGTATTGGGTCGTTGATTGTGTGACACCTGTCGGCGAAGTGGACTGCCCTATACCCGCAGCACTGTTCAGCAGATTATATCCATTGACGCTGATCGTTGCTTTATTGTGGCGCAGGAATTGGCGTTGCAGGGAGGCTGACATGATGCTAGGCGCCTGATGCAACCCACTGCCGCTGCTAGTATAGGGTTGCGACAATTTATAGCTGAGAATCCAGTTTTTGAAGAAATACTGCTTTGTATTCCAAAAAATTGAAGCCGTCTTGAACGTGTTGGGAAGACTGCCCGATCCTGGGTATTCGGAATGCGTTACCGAGTAATTACCTTCCACGTCTGTCTCAATAACATCGGGGATCAACAGCTGTAGATGCAGGGACTGGTTCCAGATACGGTTTTGATTATTGTAGAGCAGCCCATCCGTCATGATGGGGGTCTGCGCGAGCGAATAACCACCACGGGTATTGATCCTAAACCGTCTATTAAAAAAAGAAGGGAAGTTGATGTAATAGTCGGCGTACAGATTGCTGGTGGTTCCGGCATTCACGTAAGTGGTTTGCTGGATCACCTGGCTGTTATCTTTCGGATTGGTGATATTGCTGATGATGCTGTGTTCCGTCGAGGTATAACTCAATGATACGCCAAATCCGGAATACTGCGTTGGATGTAGGGAATATTGCTCGTAATGAATCGAAAGGTTATTTGTGTAAGAAGGTTTTAAATTAGCATTCCCCGTCACCGGATATTGAGGATTGGTTACATTGGTAAAGGGAGTAAGTTGGGCTAGTCCCGGTAGATTGGGTTGGCTGTTGTAGGTTAGCTTAACTTTTCGGGATTTGTCAAAGATCCAGCTTCCTTCCAGCCTAGGGATAGGGAAAAAGTAGTAATAAGAAGTCGTATTCCCTTTTTCGCTGGTCGATCCTTTCATCATCCCCGGTTGGCCGTCCAAGCTGGTCATCAAATCCAGCTTGTGAAAATGTCCACTAAAGCCAATGTGTATATTCTGTGTAAGCGTTCGGTAAACTTGATGCTGACTTAGCGAATCGACAATAACCAAGGGACCACTGGTGAATCCGGGGTGCTGTGTAAGCAGGGTCGTCTGAGAGTAGGATGACTGCCCGGTATATCCCAGGTTCAGGAAAGATGTTGCTCCCAGCGGTAGGAAATACGTCGAATTAAAGTTGATCCCAACGGTTGGGGTTGTATTGGTTACCAGGTAATGAAGTAAGGAAGAGGAGGAGCTACTGTCCGTACTTATTGTAGCATTGGATTGATTGTCAGTATTTTGGTGGTTTCTGGAGTAGTTGAGTGCTAGTTCAGCATTGAACCTTTGCTTGGAGCGAGTAGACAATTTTTCATAATAAAGATTAGAATTGACTGACTGTTCATTGGATTGACTCTCGGTTCGGTTTGATCCCATGGTGGACTTAGTAAAACCACTGCCTTGTTGGAGAATGGAAAAGTTGCTGCTGGATTGACTTGTTGAACTCTGATCGTTGGCTACAGTGGTAAACTTCATCATGGAATAGCTGTTCGGTTTATAAGTGAGCATGGCTGCCATACCATTGTTGCTGCTTTTATTGCTGTTCTGGCTGGTTTGAAATTGGCGAAGCAGTTCTCCCGAATAAAAATTGTCCTGGATAGAGCTCCCCGACGATTGCGAGTGCTGACCTTCATTGTTATAATTGACCGATCCATTCCAGCGCAGATTCCATTGGTCTGCATAATTAAACCTTCCGGTATACGCAGGATTATTCCCGGTGGGACTTGTATTGCTCAAACCCGCGTTGGCTGATACCTGCTTGTCCCCTTTAAATGCATTGCCAAAAACCTCTCCGGAATACTTATCATAGTCGCCGGCGCCTGTTTCAATATGTCCAAACTCCCCGTTTCGTTTGTCGGACTTCATGACAATATTCAAGACCTTGACCGACTCCCCGCTCTTAATCCCGGTGAGCCGCGCCTTGTCTCCATAGTCGTCGATGACCTGTAATTTGTCTACGACATCTGCAGGCAGATTACGGATAGCCAGGAGTACATCTCCGCCGAAAAAATCTTTTCCGTTGACTGTCACCTTTTGCACTTTTTTCCCTTGAACGATGACATTCCCATCCACGTCCACTTCGATGCCAGGTAGTCTTTTTAGGATGTCCGCGACTTCTGACCCATCGCGCACAAGGAAAGTCGCCACGTGATAGCTAATAGTATCTTCTTGGAAGGTGATGGGGCGGACTCGGGAAATCGTTACCGGATCTAATTCATTGTAATCTGCTTTAAGTGCAATAGTTTCCAACTTAACATTGCGTTTCTCAATTGTTACAAAATATGACTTAGTGAAGGGCAAATAGCCTTTCATCGTCACCCATAACTTAAACTTTATTGCCTTAAGGTTATTCACGACAAAATTTCCATCGTCCAGGGTCAGACTTATAAGAGTGTCCTGAGGAGTAATAATACTAATAGTTGCATGCGATAAAGCAACTCCGGCTGTATCCGTGATCTTTCCCGACAGTTGAAATGCCTGCTGGGCTTGAACTGTGTAAAAGCCAAGACAGATCAACATTATACAACCTCGCTTTATCATTTGCTCTGTAGCATTGTAGTTGTCAAACTATTATGACAGCTTGCTGACCAGGGCCTTAAAGTTGTCTCTAATACAAGACTATTTATTATCCAAAAGCCTGGGCATGATAAGCTGTTCGATATACTTTAGGGTCAGCTAAGAGCTCCTGTTCTTTCCTCCATTCTCTCGGGGATAAGTGAAATTTCTTACGAAAACATCTTGCGAATCCATCCCTACTGTCAAATCCTGTTTTATATGCAATCTCGGCGATAGTTAAGTCAGTCTCGTCGAGCAATTGCTTAGCCATGCTGAGCCGGAGGTCGAGCCGGTATTGGTGGATTGTCGTTTTGAACACCTCTTTGAACCCTATCCGCAGTTTGAATGAATTGATCCCAACTTCGAGGGCCAAGGCCGTTATCGTTAGATGCCGGGCAGGGTCCAGATCGAGAATATTACGCGCATCTAAAATGTAAGGGATATCGTAGCTTTTTGTCAAACTTTTCATGGTAATTGATTTTAGCCAAATAAATTAGTCTGCTTGCCTTTACAGGCAGCAGAAATTGTTGCAGCCAGATAATTTCTGTTGCTTTGCATACGCCAGTTAAGGAATGACCCTAAAGTTTTGGGAAAAGTGAAAGACTGACTTCGTTTGTCAGAGCCGACAAGGACATTTTATTTGCCGGCGTGAAAAAGGGTGTAGCCCTTGCAATACGTGGGTGGTGTGCATAAAATAAGGTTTAATCAATGGTTATGTAGAATCTTTGTTGAATTGCATGTAAGTTACCTCAGTTGTTATTTTCAAAACGGATGAAATTATTTTTAATCGGGATTGGTTCACTTAGACTACACTGTTATGTTTTGATCCGTTTTTCAACGGTGTTATTTCTTTTTTTCTGGCTATGACTATAGATGACAAACCGATCTGACTAAACGCCGAAGAGCCGGAAGCTGGCAAGCTAAAATACCGTGTTTTCAGAATGTCGAAGCTATTGCCCAGTAAGTCGATTACTGAACTACGATTGTATTTCTTCCACCCAATCCAATCTTCCCCAAGTCCATTGTATAAAGCAGTATATGCAGGCATTAACGCGATCAGATGTCCTCCCTCGTGCAGCAAGAGCTTTATTTTAGCTACAGCTAGGGCATCTAAGGGAGGGCTCAATATGTTTAATTTGAAAATGGTGCCGATAGTGCCAAAACCTTCAGAATAGGTCTCATCAAATTGCGGCTGATGGAAATCCATTTTATGAATACCTCGAACTGTAGGATTTCCATCAAACCTTTCCCGGAGTCTCTCCCTGTTAGTTTGATCTGTGTCGCTCAAATGTAAGGCTATATCATTTTCTATGAAATAGGTCGATATTTCGCCTCCGCCACTTCCTATTTCTAGGATCCTCCCTTTGACATAAGGACGGGCAATCCCGAATATCCATTGAGTTATATTTGCTACTTCAAATACAGGTGCTGATGGGGGAAGACTCATATACTATGCATTTGTTGTTTGATGATTCCGATATTCAGTAGGTGCAACACGGAATGCCTTTTTAAAGGCTGTGCTAAAGCCATTGTACGTTTCAAATCCAACTTGTGCAGCTATTTGATCGATGGTGTCGTCTGTTTCTTCCAACAGTTCTTTTGCTTTGTTCAGGCATAGTTGGAGACGATATTGATATGGGCTTGTTTGAAAAAGTTCTCGAAAACCAAGCTTTAATTTGAATTCATTAATACCCGCTTTATCGGCCAGCATGGGTATATGTATGTGTGTGACTGGATCTTTTTCGATGAGCGATTTTGCGAGTTCTATGGCGGGGATGTCATAGAGTTTGGTTCGCTCGATGGGATATTCGTACCCCAGGATTTTCTTTTTGCGCGACATGGTGGAAAGGTTTATGCGCAACTAATCTTCGGCCTTGAACCAGGATATTTTAGGATAGCACTAACAATTTACGAACTAGAAGCAGTATTTGACAAATATAAGAGGGCTACTAAAAGCAGGAACGGGTTTACTAAGGGACGAGTATGCAGGATTAGTGCGGAGTGGTTGATTTGCACAAAAAGCAGATGGTTAAGTGAGGCGTTCTACGTATGCGATTCGGGAATGGGTACAGATCCCGCGATACGCCCCAATTCCTCTGCCACCAACTTTTCAATATCCTGTTTGATCTGGTTGTATTGCTCTTGTAGTATACCTGCACTGAGGCGCCTTATTACAGGTAAATGAGCGGAAGATAACTCGTCTTTGTTTCCGATGATCCTGGTATGAAAGGTCTTCAACTCCAATTCTTTTCCAGGTTCGTCCGCTGTGATGCCCAGGAATTCGCCCGATGACAATGTCGAAACAGTTGCCTGGGTGACTGTCGGTTCCCATTGCTGCGAAGTATTGATCGATGTATCGCTGCTGTTGACAGAGATAGAGGAACGGTCCTGCAGGATCTTGGGAAATCGGTCACTAACCCAACGAGCTGTTTCACCGCCTGCCTGGCCACAGAGCAAATTGCCGCAGATGTTAAGTATGGTGGCGGCTTCCTGCTTTGAATATTGGGTTTGAAGCTGGGCGATGTCCTGAATGGCAAGAATCGGGACTATGTCGTTCGAGCGCCCGGTAGCTATAGTTGTTGCCATATTGTAGGCACGAATGGAGGCAAATTCATCGCATACAAGAGCACAGGGATATTGTTCCGGCTGATTGCAGATCTGTGTCAGCCGGTCAATATAAAGGGAAATCACCGGTGCCAAGGCCTCTATCCGTGATGGATCGCCGCCCAAACAGAAAATTTTGGGTGCTGCCGGATTATTGATATCCAATTTGAAATCATTCCCTGTGAGAATATAATATAACTCCGGCGAAGAAAGCCGGCCGAGAGGAATCTTTGCACCTGCGACCTGCCCATCCAGCATTTCCGTCGTCTTATTGTTGTACGCCTGAATAAAGGGATCTATCAATGTAGCGATTTCCGACTCTGCCTCTAACAAAGTAAATAGCTTATCATAGGGAATTTTGGAAAGCTCGATGACGTGAGGTAGAGTACAAAACTTGCCATTTTTATATTTCCGGAGATACCAGATCAATGCGGCCACAAAATTGATCGGTGACTCTATGAAAAAGTCGCCCTGTCGATGAACCCATGTCTTGTTCATGCTTAAAAGGATTGTCCGGCTGGCGCCAAGTGCATCAGAAAGATAATTCAAAGTAGAGGGATCGAGGACATTACAGCGGTGACTTCGGGATAGATTGGTGAAATTGATGGAATAAAAGACTGTATTTTCCGGATACTTATGCTTATTTGCCTGAAAATGAGACCAGGCTAATTTTGTAAGACTATCGTATTTGAAATCATAAATAAACAGGGCAAACTGTTTCTCTATCAATTGACGGATAAAGGGTTCAATGATAAACCAGGATTTCCCGGAGCCTGGCGAACCCATGATCAGAATGCCCCGGCGCGGGTTGATAAAATTGATCCAGCTTTTTCGTTGTTGGCCTTGCCAACTGTATGACCCTCGCAAGTGAAGAGAGAAATCCGAAGACAGTAAGGCCTGTTCCTGGGGAAAGCCGGCCCGGCGCCGGCCAAAAGGGTCATCGCCCGACCAGGGAAGCTTAAATCGACGGATAATACTGCTACTACTGACAAAAATCAGTGCCCAACTTATGGCCGTAAAGGCCGTATATAAGACCAAGGCCGTTCGGCCGGTATACTTCCAGCTAAACACAACCGGCATGCAGATCAGGTAAATCAAGAGACTTATTGAGAGAAGGATAAGGTTGTATTTAAGCCGTATTTCAGGGCTTTTACGAACAGGGCTGCCCCATATTGACAACCAAAGGAAAACTAAAGCTGACCCCTTGGAAAAGTAAACATTATTGAAGAGCCCTGTTTTAATGATCAGCCCAAGAAAGCGGTCTGTAAAAATCGTGGTCCATCCCATCCAGTCGAAAACAGCGTAGTAATAGAAATAAATGTGCAGTAATAGCAGGATTAAACTTGTCGCCAGGCTAAGTTGAGCCCAGCCGTAGGAATTGTCTTTTGACATACCGTTGTTCATATAACTCATTTAAAAGCGTTAAAAATGGTCCAGCCGTGGCCGGACCCTGAGTTGTTGTTTTTCTGTTTGTAGTTGCTGTTCTTGATAGGTTGTTTCGGATACACATCGTCTGCTAATGTCGCCGGCATTGTACCGGCTCCCCAAGGTACTGCCATCAAAGACTGACTTGTGCCGGTGATCCACATACCAGATGTCTTGGAAACTGCCCCGCGGATCTTTTTGGAGGACTACGCTGATCTTTTCTTTTTCCAGCGCCTTTTTGAAAGCTTCGAAACTGAGCGACTTTTTGTAAAAGGCCCAGTCTATGGCGGTGGTCAGGTGCTGGCGATGGGGTTCACGGAGGGTTTGGTTTTCTACGAACCGCTTTTCCAGCTTTTTCAAGGTAGGCTTATTATATAACACGCTGGCCTTGAGATAACTTAAACCTCTATTTCCTGTTTCATCCAATACCAGATAGACTAGCCCTTTATGCTTCTGCGTACCGGAGTCTGTTTTACCAGTAGAAGCACGGAGATTATATGGTCGTAAAATGGCATTTAGTTCCGCGATGGTTGTGTAACTGTAAGTAGGGATGACCGACGAAAGAATCGTTTCCATGGTCGGACGAAGCGGTGTAACCCCGTACACTACTTTTTGTAGAGGATACCGACCTTCTTCTTTCGAAAGCCTAATACCGGGAGGAACCAGATCATATTTTTCTTCCAACTTTAAAGCGATATCATTTGACTTATAATAATCGTGAAGCTTTAGATTCAAGGGCGTTCCATCATTTCTGATTTTTGTAGTGACAATGTGGACATGTGGGTTCTGGGTGTCTATATGCCGGTATATCAGAAAGGGTTGTTTGTGCAATCCCATTTCCTGCATATAGTCCCGGCCGATCATTCTTAGTTTATCATTATCCACAACATTGCTTCGATGAAAGGTTAGAAAAATGTGAAGGTTTTTTCTGGCTACCCGGTCATTTAATTCATTTAATCTTTGTAAATGAAAAAGCTTGTCTTTCCGGGAAAGTAATTCTGTATCTTTTAAAAAATTGCCGGCGTATAAACATTCGGCGTGTCCAACTTTGACCTTACGCTCATGATATCCAAGAGTAGTTTCGAGGTTAAGGTTATGATTTATTTTGGTAAACATGCGTTGGCTATTTTGTTAATGATCGATTTAGTTTCTTCCTGCAAACTCCTAATCTGCACTTTGTCTTCGTCGGATAGTGCAGGGTGATTGATCGTTACTTCCATGCAGTTGCGTACGGCTACCAACTGCTCGATCAAAGGATCGAGGGAGGCATTTCCATATTTTAGGCGTACAGGCTTTGCTTGTAGCATATTCCGGACATAGTCGCCGAAAGAGGTCGACGCACTGACGGAGAAAAGGGCTTTTATGTTCTTGAATTCCTGTTCGGAGCAAGCGACCTCAACGTGCTTATTCCGGAGTATTTTACTTTTTTTCATTTTATTCCAGCTTTTGCGCTCTTAGAATTTGTTTATGCCCAATTATCAAAGTAAGTGTCCTTCCCCCATTCTTTTCTCCCACTTCAACCACCAGCTCCTTGTCCTTTGCCAGCGTGAAAGGCCGGAAACCTGTCCAGCTTGATTGGGTTGAGTCGCCGGTTATGGGGCCCTGTTCTGGCTGATAAAGCGGTGTCAGCGGCAATTCTTGAACGGCAGTACGTCGAAAAACCCGCCGGTCACGGATGAACCAGCGGGTGTATTCGGGAATATAGGTGATAGCAGAGCCGTTGTGAGCGGTTAAGGCAAACCAAAGCATCTCGTCTTTCAGGTAGATACCCTGCAGACTAAGCTCCATGCCTTCTACGGTATTGCGTTGTAAAAAGGAGCCACCCGGGACGAAACCGGGCGGCTGTGGCTCCATACCGCCGGGCTTTTCGCCCGGTAGTTCGTTAGAATGGAATGAATTGTTTACCCTGGTATTACGCAGCAGCAGTTGGTATCCCGGACGAACCGTCACCCTTACCTGTCTTACTTTCCGGCTGAAAAGAGACTTAGCCGCCTGCACTCCGGCATTGGCAGCCTGACCACCGATAGACGGATCATAGGTCATGAGATTAAGCGAACTGACACCCTGGTCAGCAGACTGTTTGGTCACGTCACGGCTGATCTGGCCGGGAATATGGATGCCGGGTAACCCATCGAGGTCATAGACTTGCAAGTCAGTGGTATAGATATTCCGGTCGCTTCGGATCGCATTGATGTGGACAAGCATCCGGTCATTGTTGATGCTGACCACACCATAGACCAATTCACCGCGGGGAATCAGTATCTTATTGACGCGGATGTCATCCGTCAGCCGCAGGGCAATGGTGGCACCCGTTGCCAACACCTGCTTTTCGGGGACAACAGCGGAAATGGTATTGCTGGCAGAGTCCGCTGGTTGAACCTCATCTACGGACCCGCCGCCGATCGCCGGGTTAGCCTGTCCGGATTCGGAAGGATGCTGGATACGAATGACCTTATCCAACATCCCATTGAGTTTCTCCAGCTGCGGATCGGATTCGGGTGCATTGTTCCGCTGGGGAGGCAATAGGGGCACCTGTCTCTGCCGGATGGGCTGGGCCGGTTGGTCAAGAGATTGTTGCAGCCGGTTTAGCCGCTGCTGCAATTCATCGGCTTTTGCATCCCTAAGATCCCTAAAAGAAGGACTGACTTCTGTTGTGCTTCTTGTGGCAGAAGAATAAGGGTCCTGCTGCTGGTATTTTTGCCGGACCATCGAGTCATGGCTTGCTTTTTCGTAGGAGGCCAGCTTATCCATTATGGTTTTTTTTGGATCGAGTTTGGCCTTTGGCAATTCCAGGTTAAGACCCGGGCCGGTGGCGGTTTCTTTTTCAGCGCCTTTGCCGCCACCCAGCGTGTAAAACACCACGCATAAAAAGGGCAAAATAATAGCCGGCAATACCAGTAGAAATTTCCGTTGACTTTGTGTTACCGTATTCATACAAATCGATTTTAAGGTTATAAATTGTTTAGCGGACCTCGACTTTAAGATCTGCGTTGTTTTCTATATGCCAGCGCTCGATAATGAAGCCGTGTGGATTATTATCAGACCTGCTGGTATTCCGCAGCCATCCTTCCGTCAGCAGATTACGCGTGACCAGGCTGGTAGGCCGGATGATCTTCTCCGTAGCATAACACCGGAAGTAAAAAGGATAACTATGCATGTCCAGCGTGATGCTATCTACGTGGACCTCCTGACTGATATTGCCGGAAATAATCCCGGAATAATACCCGTTCTCTTTCAGGTTGTCGTAAAGCCGCAAGGCTGAAGCATCCGCCAGGTATAGGGCCCGATTAAGATTAGCATCGATGACCTTCTCATCCGGATCCAGCGTGAAGAAATACTGATGAAAGCTGCGGATATGGTCGCGTGCTTCAACCGGCAGATTCTCCTTCCGGTCGGCGGCGATGGCCTCCAGCGCTTTGCCCGAAGCCAGGATATAGATCCTTTCCTGGGCCTTGGCTACTGCGCGGTAGGATAACGACGCCACAGTACCACTGAATAAGAGGCTGCCGGCGACGACCACGGCGGTAAAAAGCCGGATATGCTGGAAGGAATGTTCGATTGATTTGGATTTTGAAAACATGGTCATTTGATTTTAGCTAAATTTGTTTCGCCACAAACGGGCGCCCATACCCCCGGCCCGGATGATGTAATGTGTAATAGAAGGCACCGTGAAATAACCAACGATCCCCATCAAAAGGAAGATGATGTACGCGGCGTCCGTAGTGCCAAAGGTCGTCTGCCCGGTAGCACTCAGCTGGCTTATATCCAACCTGATCATCTCTTGTTGTATCTGCCCGAGCAGCGAGCCGAAGATATTCGCCACCGGCAGCCAGAGAAAGACATGTAGATAGTGTGACAACCAATGGACAAGGCTGCCTTCGAAGCCTTTATAAACAGAAAAGGCAAAAGCCAGCGGCCCAAGGATGGCCAGGATGATCAGGTAGAAGGTGCGAACGGTATTGATACAAAGGGCTGCCGACTCGAAGAGGACCTGTAAGATCTCGGACAACCAGACCTTGACAGAATTCCTGAGGTTGTAGGAGGCTTTGGCCATCTCGAATTTCACCCGGTTGGACATACCTGACATAAAACCCGAATCGGCCTCTCCGGATAGTTCTTCCCATTTATCCAGGTTGCCACCGCCAGACGAGTTGACATACATCTGCCAGTCGCTACTTTTTTGAAGGGCCTCCTGCTTTTGCTGCAGGAGGGTGGCGACGGCCTGGTTGGAATCGTTTACGATGACATTGGTTACGCTGACGGTAGGCTGCATCACTCCGTTGATGAGCCCGATGACATAGGGAAATAGGGTGATGGCCATTCCGATGGCGAAAGGCCGGTACAACTGTTCGATCTCGATGGGTTGCGCCTTCGAGATACGGATCCATACGTGGTCGGCCACATGCCATAAAGTACCAAATCCGGCAACGGCGCTGCTGATGCCGATGAGCTCGCTACAGTGTATGATCATCGTGTCGTACACCCGCTGAAGGACGGATTGTAATCCGCCAATATCACCGCTGATGTCAATGAGTAGGTATGCCATATAACTGTTTTAAAATGTTGATGTCATTTGCCTCTTTCTGTCTTTGTGCGGTCTGGATGGAGAGACTGTTGCTAAACTGTTGCATCGCGCCGTATTGTCCCCTGACGTCCGTATGGATGCGATCGATGGCCTGTAAGCGCTGCGCATCGGACATTTGCAGCTGATGGTCCGTAAGGATCATCGTCAGCTCCTCCACCGCCTGGATGCTGTGTTGCAGCAAACCCGAATAAGTGCTGATGATATATTCCAGCTCCTGTGCCGTAAAAACATGACTATTACTTACCCGGGAGCTGGCTGCCCTATAACCCGCCACGATGAGGTATTCCGTATTAAGGATATCGCTAATCCGGGGATCACCGCTTACGGCAGGAGATAGTATCCAGAGTCCGTCCAGGAACAGCTGGTGCAGGCTGAAATTAGCATTGGCGATGTCCCGGACGCGGGTATACCCATCTTTAAGCGTTTCATACCCGGTATACATATCCTGCAGCGTACTTTTCATGGAAGCCAGTTTTTCCTTGTCGAGGATCAGCTGATTAATGAGGTCCACTACTGTTTGGGGCCTGCCGGCTACTGTCAGCAGGCACAGCGTCAGCGTTGTCATAATTTTGAGCATGTGATTGTTTTGATGGTGAATAAATATTGGGATTGACGGCCAGCAGGCTGTTGAAATAAGTAATATGCAGATGATATTCTCCGTCCTGGTCATCCCCAATAACCTGCAGGCCATGGGTCACCAGCGTATATCCTTTTTGCAGACCTTGTTGCAGGGTGTGTAAGACGGCCAGTTGTTCGGTCATAGTCTGGACAGTTTGCGCATGGCCGGGCAGCCTGTGAGCGCCGGCCAGGACGAAAGCGATGATGTATTGTTTCATATCGTTGAAAATTTAGTGTATACCGTATAGGTTTTGAACAGTCCGGATCTCAGCCATGTCTTTACTTCGCTGCAGGCTGAGCAGGGTGGTCTGCTGCGAAAAGCTCTGGAAGGCGCTGTAATTACGATCGATGCGGCTGGCCGTCTCGTCGATGGTCCGCAGCCGGGCGGCATCATCCATCTGAGTAAAGAAATTTCCCATGACCAGGGCCAGCTGGCCGGCATTACGGATGCTTTCGTTTAGTAAGCCGTCATATACGCTGCTGATATAAGCCAGCTCCCCGGGGTTGAAATGCGGGTCCTGTCGTATGGCTGCCTGTGCCTGGTTGTATTCCTTCAGCAAGCCTGCCTGCCGTTGGATCAGCGCTTTCACCTTACTGTAGGAAGTGAATACCGACTTTACCTGCCAAAGTCCCTGGTAGTAATCCCTATAGAGATTTTCCTGTTGTTGTACCCAGCTGGTGATGTCTCCCAGCAAGCCCTCCTGCATCGAGTTTTCCAAGTCTTTTTGCACAGTCTGCAAGACCAGCGTTTGGGTCTGAAGCCGCTGAACTGCGAGGTCTGCCGTGACCAGCACTTTTTTCACGGCGGCGTCGATGAGGTCCAGGATCTGAGCGGATGCACGCCCGTTGGGAAGCAGGAGAAATGCGGCGCTAAGGACAAGGGCGAGCAGGAATTTGACGGCTCCTGACCGGATGTCTGCTGCGAGGGCCATGATCCCTTTTTGAGTACTGCCGTGTCGCTGTGCGTATTCCTGGACCTTCACCTTTTCTGACTCTTCCGTGGTATAGACCAAATATTCTTCGAGGCTGACTTCTGTCCGGTAGACCCGCGAATGGGATGGCCCGAGGCTGATGAAAACCTCTTTGTACTTTTTCCCCGGCTCATTAGCCTTGTTCAGGGAAAGCACGAGGGTTTTGTCTTTTTCCGACAGACCTAGCAGACCTTCCAGCTGCTCGAAACGGTTCGTGAATTTGCTCTGATCGAGAAGGATGCGGCAATCGGCATTGTTAATGATGGTATTCTTCACCACGGGACTGGAGATAATATCCTCTATGTCCTGCGTAACAACAATTGCTTCACCGAAGAACTTACGAACGGTTTTGAAGAGATATTTTATATATTCACTCATGCCTTCCCTGGCTAAGGCCTTCCAGGCTTCTTCGAGGAGGATTAGTTTCCTGATGCCTTTCAGCCGGCGCATCTTGCTGATAAATACCTCCATGATGAGGATGGTGACCACCGGGAATAGAATGACATGGTCTTTTATCGAATCCAATTCGAAGACGATGAGCCTTTGGTGTAAGAGGTCCAGCTGTTCACGGGCATTGAGCAGGTAGTCGTATTCTCCCCCTTTGTAATAGGGTTTTAAAACGTAAAGGAAGATTTCGATATCGAATTGCCGGTCCTGAATGCCTTCGTCTGCCAGGCGGAGCCTAAACTCTTCTCTCAGGTATTCATAGAAACTGTCAAAACAAGGAAAGGTGGCTGTATGTGTGGCCAGGTAATCATAATAACCTTGAACAGCATTGGAAAGCGTGATATATTCCGATCGGGTAAGGACTTCATCGTTTTTCTTCCAGAGGGAAAGTAGCAGGGCCATGATGCTTTCCTTTTTTTCGGTGTCAGGAAAGTCTCCATCGGCCAGCCAAAACGGATTAAGACGAATAGGCGACTTTTCACTATAGGCCAGGTAGTAGCCACCTGTCAGGTCACAGAGTCCTTTGTAACTTCCGCCTACATCCACGATAACGATGTGGGCGCCTTTTTCGTAATAACTACGGACGAGGTGGTTGGTAAAAAAGGATTTGCCGCTGCCGGAACCACCGAGAATGAACTTGTTGCGATTGGTAATAAGGCCGCGGCGCATGGGTTCGTCGGAAATATCGACATGCAGGGGGATACCCTGCTGCCGTTCGCCCAGTCGCATCCCAAAAGGACTAATAGAGGAGCGACCGTTGGATTCCGGGACAAAAAAGCAGGCTGCCTGTTCGAGGAAGATGTCAAATGTATCGTTCATAGGAAAATCAGCAGCATTACCCGGCTGACCGGCCCACCAGATCTGCGGAGCACCCACCGTTTCGAGATGCGGCATCGCTCCCATACCGGTCATGGCAGTTATGATCTTATTCTTCACGTCAGGGAGCTGTTCCGGGCGGTCTGCCCAGGCAAATACGTTGAAATGTGCTTTGACAGGACGCTTGTCGCCGGCAGCTGCTTCATTTAGGTAAAGCTGGATAGCTTCGTGTGCCACTGCATTTTCCCGGTCCTGTGTGGAAAGAGACTTGAGTCTTCGGCCCCGGGTTTCCAGTTTTTTCAGCGCCGGGCCGGGATTATCGAGGAAAACAAACTGGTTATAAATGTGATCGACATCCAGTAAAGGTCCCAGTGCTGTAGAAAAACCAATCGGAAAGGGTGTCTTGTCTGTACTGTAGGGTTCATACCGTGTATGACTGCTGCATTGGGCGGGTAAATCTTCCGCATCCGCCAGACTGTAGAGGACTGTTTCTTTATCACCAATGCGGATGCCTTTTTCAAAGCTGATATCTCGTAGTTCAGGCGTCATAAAGGGAGGTGTCAGCTGGTGGTATTGCTGGATCAGTCCTATATGTTCTTCGGTGCCTGCCAGGTCGTCGTTACTCAGCCGGCGATGCTGGATACACCCGCCTTCGCATAAAACATGGATAAACTGCTGGCATTGTTCGACAAACTCCTTCAGTTGAACAGGGTGTAGAATGTATTCCGGCACCTGGTTACGACGAAGCAGGGAGGATAGTGCAGAGGTTACCGGCCGGTTGCTGCCGAACTTCCGGGTGATGAACAAATAGGTGCGGTGCTCACGATAAGGACGCTCGTGGAAAAAGTGGTCGCTGCTATGGGAGAGATAAGTGCTTTCCGTTTTGTTCTCGAAGCCGGCCTGATAGCTTAAGCTGGTGTACCAATCCTGCAAATGCAGCACAGTACGGTAGGGTAAAAGGCAGATCGCTTTTACCCAGTTTTGGCGCATAGTCTCCAATTCAGCGGCGGAGAGGGTGTATAGCTCGGGTTTGAACAGCTCGAAGGCCACGGTGCAGTCTCCGTTTTTGGAAATGATGCAATCCTGATCGACCTCATGGATTGGCAGGTGATTATTTAGTTGACGTTTCATTATTGCGTGTTTTAAGAGTTAGGAAGATTTGCCGTGATGTGCACCGGAGATTGCGGGGCAGGTTTTTAGCGGCAAAATGTTTCATGAGCCCGTGCCGGCCGTATTTTCGGCTGAGCCGGCCCAGGATGCTCAGGGCCGGGACGCCCAGGCCGACAGTCAGGATGATGTTTAGCCAGGTGGGTGCGCCGATAAAATAAAGGATTAGAAGAAATACGAAGTCGGCGATTATGATCGCTGCGGCCACCGGAATATATTGACCTTTAATCCCTCTGAAGGATATGGGCCGGTTGATGGCCCTGTGTATGACACTCGTTGTCATGTCGTATGTTTTTTTTAAATACCAAAAAAGGAGCGGATCACGGTGGCGACAACGAGGACGAATAAGACGCCGCCGAACCAAGCCGCAGCATACCGCTTGGCCTCGTCATTATGACCTTCATTAAATGCTTTGAAAACCCTTATCGCTCCAATTAATGCAAGCAGGCCGGCAACGGCGTACATAAGAGATACTGCCCCATCGAAGTATCCCCGTATCATGTCATTCGCCTGAGAAATTCCCTGTTTACCGTCCTGGGCATAGAGCAAGTTGCTGATTAAAAGGCACAAGACGATCAGGCCGGCTTTGCTCCTTAGCCAGCGGATGATCGTCTTGCGGTAATAGGTGAGAAAAACGAATAAATAGTAGAGGGCGGTGAGCGACAGGATTACTGCGCCGAAACGGCCCCATGAAATTGTTGATAACATATGTACCTGTTTGGTTGAGGTACAAATGTTGCTGTTTGCGAATAAAGGAATGGTATAGTTAACTTGTTAACTAACCAAAGTTTTTTATATCTTAGGTTTTCTCAAGTCTTTATGCGGTCGCATTCCTTCATTTACTTTCTTGCTGTGTGCAATAAAGCCGTCGTCTAATCTTTTGAGAAAGGTCTTCGCACCGGGTTTCCTGTTCCGCACCTTATTGGCCAACACTGGATGGTTTTTTAACTCACGACCAAATTGTTTTCTGGCGCAGTCTATAAAATATTCAACTGTAGCAGGTTCGCCGTTTACAAAATATAAACCACTAGCGTGTTTAGCATAGGCTTCCTCTATAAGGTCCGTGTCTGTACCCCGGAAGATAGCTAGTGGTTCATCCTTATTAACACGTAAAGCCATTTCCTCGTTCTTCAATTCTTTTTGGAGTAAGGCGCCATATTCTTTATTAGCGAGATAACATGCGGCGAGCAGGCATCCAGGGTTAATATGGGGTGTGAGACCGAGTTTTTTGTTATCAACGGGAGAAGGATGAGAGTTGTGAACAGTAAATAAATACCAGTCTTTGTCTATGTTCCCCGTGTCACAATACTGGCAAAACGAAGAATGAGCATCAAAGAAGTAACGAATCGATTTTAATTCCTCTTCAATAAAAGATTGAACCTCCGCCCGAGGCGAAAAAAACCTATTGCATTCCAACTGATACCATTTGTCGAAGTAAAGGAATTTCGCATATAAAGGTGGAAGCCATTCTTTGTTGTAGCGGATTTGTGTATCCTCATCAAATGTGTAAAATTCATGCTTGTTGACCAGGTTGGATATTTCTCTAATGGTATCAAGTACTAATTTTTTGCATAAAGCGAGTTGCTTCAAAAAATCCTTCTCATCATATGCTGAAAGGTGCAGGTCTAGATTTTGAGTCATCTCCTGGATTATCATTTCCATGGCTATAAAATTTTTGCGGTAAAAAAAAAGTTTTAAATGCAGTTTGAACTTTTGAAATTATCATGGTCATTAAAATTTTATCAAAAATTTGCATCGAATTAGCTATAATGTAAGCTCTTTGGTATATCAATAAAATTGGCCTTTTTATCCAGTTTAAGCTTCATTTTGTCCAAAATAATTGAGTCGTTTCTAAAAAACATATACCTGTACGTGCGACCATTTTTTTAACTCTTCTCTTCTTTGTGAGTAAATTTTCTTTAGAAAATGGCCGCACCGAAAAAAACGCCTAGATCTTTTAAACCTAAATCCACAAAATCTCGCAAATCTGTCAATGCCAAATCTGTTACACGTAAAGCAGCTAAGGCTAACGATTCCGCGAAACCGCGTAAACTTCCTAAACCACCTTCTGCTATTGAACAACATGTAATTGACAAGGTGAAGGCAAAGAGAACCGAAAAGGATAACTTTTACTCTCAAAGCAGTTTGTCTGTTGAGTTAGGTCTGTCCAAAGGGTTCATCGGAAACGTTGAAAGCCCCAAGGAGCGGGCTAAATATAACTTGAATCACATCAATGCATTGGCGAGGATTTTTGGATGTTCGCCAAGGGATTTTTTGCCAGATAAGCCATTGTAATACAGATAGTACCTAACGATACGGGTTGCCTGAAAAATCAATGCATAAGCCCTATTTAGAGTTCATAGCGAAGTGTCCTTTCTTTTAAACCTCTGTTCTAAGTTGCTGGCATCTTTACCTATCAAGCAGCTGTTTCCAACCTTTAAATGATGTTATTGAACTGAAGATTCTTATGTTATCCTTTGCAGGATGCATGACGTGATCTTTTGCTATCTATTCAAATATGCCTGGAAAAAAGGGCTTTTTAACTTCAATACTGCGGATATAGAGACCGTAATGGATGGTTCATCCCGGTGGTATAATGTTGTGATCAGGTATGAAGGTGAAAAAGCCAGTCACCGGTTGACAATATTGATAAGAAGGGATTTATATATGGCAAGCCTATTGTAAATTCTAGATTCAAGTGGCTATCATAGTAAAATCGAAGAAAGAGCATAATAGAATCAATGACGAAAATATTTAAAACTGCATACCTCATAAAAAAATTAGATACTATGTCTAATCCTAAAAGCAGAAAAATTACAAACCGGAGCAGATTAAAGAAAGGAGCGCTAGAGAAATTGTGGGGAGATAATAATAATATCCCCAAAAATATCGCTGCTCTATCCATTGTTTTGCTCCTATTGGCAGGGATTCTTTACACTTTTTTTAATTCGGATAGTAAATCTGACATTCAAAGAATTTCTGTTAAAGACATGTGGAATATTGTTAATGGATTAGTCACTCTTGCATTCGGCTATCTATTTGCAGATATTCGCCCTAGGAAATAGTTCTTTCAGATATTGTTCTTCCAAATGACTCCTTTTTTAATAAAACACAAACCACAGTTGACGGACTCGCCCGAGAGGAGCAGATCTTCCCTTCTGAGCGTTCGGGCAACGACTGCTTTTTTCAGGTATTCTACCAGCGTGTCGGACATTGAATGAATAGAATTGAAACAGGCTAATAATTGTTCCATAGATAGAGTTTTAAATTATAAGGGCAACTACTGCGCAGCGTTACAATAAGTGAGTGAATTTTATTTCTACTGCTAATCTCCGAAGTTTTGGGCGAAAATTAAATGACAAATATCAAGAAATAGATTCGCGGGAATTGACAAATGTCAAGAGGGTCCAATAGTAGCTCAGTGCTATGGCATGGCAAAATATCAATTAGTCTTTTCGGGCACGCATCCGGCTGAGTGTTTCCGGCTCCATATTTAGCCAGGAAGCTAAGGGCCCCAGAGGAATTCTTTGAATCAATCCGGGCTGAGTGCGAAGGAGAAATTTGTATCTTTCAGCCGCAGGAAGCTTTCTGATGTTCCGCGCATGCTGGTGAAACACCCTTAGATATTTCAATGTCAGCACGCGGCCAATAACATTGAACTCTATAAAATGTTCGTATAGATATTCTAGTTCATGGTAGGAAATGTAATACAATTCGCAATCTTCCAAAGCCTGTATGCAATCTTCGCTTGGTACCTGGTCATAAAAGCTACCTATTGACACTACAGTCTCTCCTTCCCAAAAGAACCAATCCGATACTTCCTTGTTATGGACATAATAAAAACACCGTAATGCCCCCTTCTTAATAAAATAGAGATTACGGCATACTTCTCCGATCTCCAATAGGATTTGATTTTCCTTAATCGTTTTTATTTTAACAGCCTTTCTAAGGTAGGCTATACATTCGGGGGAAAGAGGAGAAATACTGTGAAGAAATTGCAGGATTGCGTCCATGAGGTAAGGTTATATGACGGTAATATACATTTGGCACAAGACATAAATATTCCCTTCTTATATACTTAGTAGAATATATAAGCAATTTCACTTATCTGTAATTAATGAACAACTATTATTACTCTTGTTACTTCAGGTAATAAAAACCTCCTAGTCAGCTATCTCAATTTGTTAATTTGATTTTTATCATTTTCCGTTTTGCGCTGCGTTTACCCATTCTTTTCAATCAAGTTTCGCCCTAACTTTAATAAAGAACGGCATTTTTATTCGTCAACCAAACTCGTCCGACGCGATGTAGGGGCGGACCTTATTAAACCTATTCAATATGAAATACGCATTTCAAAGCATCCTGCTTTTCGCACTCATTGTTTTTTCCTTTCAAGCCTGTAAAAAGAACACAAATAACGTCAGCCAGGCTGCTTCCAGCCAAAGCCTAATCGAAACTTCCAAAAGCTTTTTTGAAGACCAGGTGCAGCAGTCATCAAAATCCTCACCGGGGAAGAATCGGCTCACAGCAGTCAAAAATCCAGATTGGGCAGCGGCAAGGGTACTGCAATTATCCAATGGTCCGGCTGTCGTTGTGCCTGTGCATTACGTAAAGAACCTCTCCATAAAGACTAACTTCGGCGGGACGAAACTCTTCAGCCTTAATGAAATAACTCAATTAGTCGTTTACAAGGATGCAAGGAATGCCCGCCACGCCGAACTCATCACTGCGTTTCCTGATTCAGGCGCCCTGGCTACCGGTGCAAAGAACTTTACCGGTATTACGTTTGTAGAAGACTGGCAAGGGAATCGCCTCCGCCAGTTCAAATATAATTCCAAGGGGTCGGTCCTAAGCTACAATGGCCAATATGACGTCTACGGAAAGACTTCGGCAACAGGTAGCACAGCAGCGCCAAAAATCCCGACCGATATCCTTATTGCTACCTACTATGAAATTTCAGGTTACAATTATAGCCCTGATGACCCATCCGGCGGGTATTACTGGACAGAATCTGCCGGGGTCGATTATCAATATATCCCGGATGGAGGCGGAGGCGGGGGAAGTGACGGATTATCAGGCGGCGATTATGGGTCAATTGCTGGTGGCGACGGTGGGGGTGGCGGCAGATCGACTTCTACATCCCAGGTTATCATACAAAGTGGCCCTAATATAATCGGAAACGTTCAGGATTATCTAAAATGCTTTACGAACGTGGGCGGTAGCGATCATCTTTATACAGTGACTCTTTGTGCAGACCAACCAGTGGCAGGCACCAGACAACCCTGGAACTTTGCAGACGGAGCTAGTGGCACATCCGCAACTGGCAATCCTTTCGATGTGGGCCACACCTTTCTTATCTTTTCCGAGACCTACGGTGGCAATACCATAACTAGAAACGTCGGGTTTTATCCCCAGACAAGCGTGAACCCATGGTACCCGACAGACCAAGGACAATTAAACAATAATGAGAGTTCCGGCTACAATATCTCTTTGACAGTTACCGTAGCCAATGCTCAATTCTTTAATATGCTTAATTTTGTATCACAAGGCAATAATGCCGGCTATCAATATAATCTCAATAGCAATAATTGCACGACATTTGCACTAGATGCATTGCAGGCTGGATCAGTCAACATATCCACGCAGATCGGTACATGGCCCAACGGTTCCGGCTATAATCCTGGCGACTTAGGAGAGGATATTCGGAATATGCCCCTCCCCTCAAACATGACCCGAAATACCGTTGACAACCCCCATCCCAATGTCGGACAATGCTATTAAAGCCATTTATATGAAAACAATACTTTTTCTCGCTATGTTCGTTCCGTCATTTCTATTGGACGGCTTTCAATATACCACCAAATTGAACCCCAAAGGCTCTTCTATCGACTGGACAAAAACAAAAGACTGGAGACTATATTACATAAGATCAAAAAAGGCCTCTTCTTATTCAGCCGATACGCTCAAGAATTTTAAGAGTATCCCTATGGACAGGGATTCCATGAAGACCTTCCTGAAGACGGCCAACGAAATCCCTCCTGAAAAGACGCCGGTATGGATGGGCTATTATATCGCTTCCTGCAGATTGCCCAATGACTCTCTTTTAAAACTCGAGATCAGTCAATACGGGAGATTTTTCTATTATGAGGGAGAAAGACGCTATTTCCAGCTAGCTAAAGAGATGCAAGACAGTTGGCTGGCCTATCTTACAACCAAATGGAAAAGTCTGGAAAGCGTTAGCGAATAACGCCTTCCAATCATTAAATCACGTTTTAATCAACCATTATGAAATGGGTTAATTTGTTGTGGTCAGTTGTAGTTCTTGGCTTCATTACGCTTTTTTTTGCCCGGCTCTCTACTCGCAGTACTGGGCCAATCAGCGGTGCTGTCGGATACGCCGCAATTGTATGGATAACAATCTTGGTAATCAGTCCAATCATCCTGCTTCTGCGCATTTTCCGCGCAATAAAAAATTCCAGCTTCTTTATATATATCCTAACAGGAACGGCCAATTTCGCAATTGGAATTCCGGGACTTTATTTCGTTTTTCACAGTAACGTATCACTCGGATACACAACAACGTTTCTACTCCTACTAAACATCCTAATGGGATCGTTCGTTTATATCGATACGTTTATAACAACAATACCAGGTTATCGAACAACAAAATAACAGGCTGGCTGCTCTTGCTCCATAAAAAAATCCCCGGCCAAACTGGATCAGTACCTCTTGGATGCTTTCACCACTGAACAGTATCTTTCCGACATATTGCACATCATGAATTACAATTGTATCAAGAAAGTGGTTTTCAGTGGAACAGGTATCCACGAACAACTATGTAAGCTTGGCGTGAAGAACATCGTAGTTCATCCGGCAGATATTCCTCGTAAGGACAAAGAAAAGAAGAATGAGACGGATATCCATGACAGTCATATGAGAGGGAAGAAGAAAAGCGCCATCAGTTTTTTATTGCGCATCGGATGTTGGTCATCTTGAAGAGTAATGCAAAAAGCTCTGAATACGTCCTTTACCTTCGGTTGCCGTAGTCGAAACAGGGCTCGAACTCCTGTTGCTTACTATCAAAGATAGCTTTGATATAGGTGAATGCTAACTTATTTATTGCAGGCTATAACTCACCACCGGCTTATCACTGATCGAAAACAGCACCTTCGTTTTCCCTTTTGTTTTCACGATCTGAATATCCCTTACATCCCCTTTAACCGAAAACCCCGATACTGTCTGTGGCACATATTTAAAATTCCCTTTGCCATCTCCCAGCAATAGCATTCCGTGGTTTGCATCAAATTTCCCGGTGGAAACCCTGGTTTTTTCAAAATTCCCCCCTAACAACAAGTCCGGATAACCATCTTTGTTTACATCCAGGGAATTAATAGCGTATACCGGTGAAAATTGTGCCTGTACAGGCAATTCCCTGATTTGAAGTTTTCCATTTCCCTTATTTTCGATATAGCAGGTAGCCAGGTTATCGGCAACCAGTTTCTTGGCATTGGCAATTTCAGGACCGGACAATATATCATCGATAGTAGCAGTGGAATAAGAGGCGTAGTCATTGAATTTCTTTCGCAAGGAAGGCATTTGTTGCATCATTTCATCCCTGCTTAATGCCGGATAATTTTTACCTTTTATATAATAGCTCATAATGCCGTCCATAGAACCGTTGCCGTCAAAATCGTTGTATAACATAGTACAAGGCTGTTCTTTAGAAACCCTAACCTGGGAGTTTAAACCACGATTGCCGACTATAAAATCCAGATCGCCATCGTTGTCGAAATCAGCTGCATAAATCCTGTTCCACCAGCCGCTGGTCGCCGAATCAAAATATAGACTTGTTTTATCGGTCAATTTCCCTTTTTCATTGATAAATACTTTTACCGGCATCCATTCGCCTACCACTATCAGATCCTTTGCCTTGTCATTGTTCAAGTCCACCCATATGGCATCAGTAACCATTCCTGCATGCTGCAGCCCGGGTGCAAGTAGGGGTGTTTTATCCGTGAAGTTTCCCTTGCCATCATTGACCAACAAATAGCTGTCAGGCGTCTCCGGATATTTTCCAGGTATCACCCTCCCGCCGACAAATACATCCAGATCACCGTCATTATCCACATCAACGGGCTTTACGCAGGATGCATTTACAAAAATACCGGGCGCCGCATCAGGCTTTAAAGAAAAATGACCCTTACCATCATTTAGATATAAGCGGCATTTCAGTTCGGGACTGCCCTCCTTAAAAGCATAGCCGCCTGATACCACAAACAAATCAACATCCCCGTCGCCATCTGCATCGAAGAAAGAAGCATCCGTTGCTTCAGCAAGGGAGTCCGATAGAAATGCAGGCTGCATCGTATTGCTGAAACTACCATCGCTTTGCTGTATAAACAAGGCTCCGGGCTGTCCGCTGGCGCCGCCTACAAAAATATCTTCCAACCCGTCGCCATTCACATCTGCCTTGGCCATGTGCGGGCCCTGGGTAGAAAGTAACCCCGGCAAAAAGAATTGTACCCTAAAGTCTATAAATTCATCTTCTTTGTGCCGGAAAGGAACAACTGGGTTATTATCAGCGGAAAAATAGCTGCGGGGACACGGCGCTGAATAATTGTAATTATACACGGCATTTTTTTCAAATAACTCGACCACCTGGTCAGCCTTTACGGCTTTAATGGTTTGCATTTTTCCCAATGGCCAGATGATTTGAATCGAGTCAGCAGTTGTACTTTTTCCTAGTCCTACCATGACATCAACATCAACCGACGATTGAAATCCTCTTGTCGGTTGAACTTCTTTCAATGCCACCTGGTTATTGAAATAGACTTTTACTTTGGCGCCGATGCCAAACCGGTTCATGCCTTCTCCCTTTAACTTTATGGAGATGTAATTATTTTTAAAAAGCTCGTTGGAATTGTTTTTATAAATAAAGGCTTCCTGGTCAATATTATTCGTGACAAGATCAAGATCGCCGTCATTGTCAAGGTCTGCATAGGCTGCACCGTTGTTTAAAACGGGATTGCCAAACCCCCAATCGGTAGAGACATCCTTAAAGGAAAGATTGCCGTTATTTTTAAAAAAATAGTTATGAAATTTATTGGACGGCATTTTTTTAATGAGCTCACTCATGCTGGTCTTTTGCCCATTCCCCTGCGGGCCGTTCATTTGTATGTCGGCCTTGAATTTCAAAAAATCCATATTGGTGAAATCCCGCTTGTAACCATTGCTCACAAACAGATCGGGATGGCCATCGTTGTCGAAATCAGCAATGAGTGGGGCCCAGCTCCAATCGGTATTGGAAACGCCCGCTAACTGACCTATCTCGCTAAAAGTTCCGTCTCCATTATTCAGTTGCAGCATATTCCTCATATACTGATAATGCAGGCCGGCTTTTACGAACATATTGAACTTATCGAACTCATTGGGACCATACAGTAATTTTTGCCTCTTGTTATCTTCCGGTAACATATCAAGGGTGCAAATGTCCGGTAACCCATCACTGTTAAAATCCGCAATATCAACCCCCATGGAAAAGTTGGACATATGATCCAGGATTTGATGCACGGAATCCACAAATCCCCCCTGTCTATTATTAATATAAATATGATCATTTTCAGCATAATCGTTGGTAACATAAATGTCGGGCCAGCCGTCATTATTGATATCGCTGATCACCACTCCCAGGCCGTAATTGGCCATGCCACCGATGATACCTGCTTCTTCGCTGACGTCTTTAAAAATTCCCTTATCGTTGCGGAAAAGTTTGTTGCTGAAATTTGGGTCCCTCGCATTGCGCAATACCGGGTTAATGCCGATCGTATTGGATACTTCTATCAGTGAATGGTTAATCAGGAACATGTCCAGGTCGCCGTCATTGTCATAATCGAAGAACGTAGCCTGGGTGGAGTAGCCTGCATCATCCAGCCCATATTCCTTAGCCTTGTCGGTGAAACTGAGGTCGCCGTTATTGATCAATAAGATATTCCGGCGGCGATTCGGATCCCCGTCGGCGGACTTACAAATATAGATATCGAGAAAACCATCTCCGTTAACATCGGCCATTGTCACCCCTGTTTTCCAGCCTTCCTTACATCCTGCCCCTGCCCTGGCGGTGATATCTTCAAAGGTCATGTTACCCTTATTGAGGTATAATTTATTTTCCTGGTTATTGGAGGTAAAATAAATATCCTTTAATCCGTCATTGTTGATATCACCAATTGCGACGCCTCCCCCATTGTAAAGATATTCATACGTTAATATGTTGATTTGCTCATTCTCCACGCTTATATTTCTAAAATTAACGCCTGTTTCTTTACTGGTCAGCAGGGTGAAAACAGTTTCGTTCCTCCCGTTGAAACAACCGGCTAATAAAAAAACCAAGCATCCGACCAATATTGGCTTCAACATAATAAATGATTGTAGCGGGTTAATATTTCCTTGAAGAAAAAAAGAATGGAGTAGACACTCCATTCTTTTTAATATAAGCAATTATATCTTAATTTATTTGTTCCACCAAACAGGTGTTGTTTCTAAGTCCTTACCTTGCTGAGAGATAGCCTGGTTATAGAAATCTTTATTGTTCAGCGCCTCTTTGGAAGGATAAGTGATCCTTCTCATAAAATTGCCGGGGCCGCCATCCAGTGCAGTCACCGCCGTTGGATCCGGGGCTGCAAACGGGATCAACACGGGCAAATGTAACCTCCTGTGATCTGCCCAGGCTTCCCATCCGCCGTCGGGGAAAATCCCTATATATTTTTGGGTTATGATCTTGCTCATCGCATCGTCAACCGGCTGGCCCAAAAATGTTTTACCAGAGTTAAAGCTCCAGTTGGCTGTCGTGCCATAGGTATTGGGATTGTTGGAAGCCAGGTAGGCGGCGATCGTGGAGTCGGATACGCCATGCCATTGCATAGAGGCTGTTACACCTGCTTCATACCATTGTTTGGGAGTTCCACCTCCTACCGCCCAGCCCCGCTGAGCAGCTTCCGCCAGCAGGAAACAAACTTCATGATAGGTCATTACTTCGTAAGGTCTGTCTGGTTTCAGGAACCTCCTTCCCATCCTGGCCTGGTTGGTAATAGAGTATTGCTGCTTACCAGCCGCTGATGAGGAAAGACCGGCGGGCACACCATGCCAACGGCCTCTTGCATCGACAGTCGCCCCGGGTGAACCTGCAATGGTAGCAGTGGGGTTTGCTCCTGATGCGTCTGACGAAGGCTCAAAATAGATAGGGCCACGTGGGTCGACTTTCGAGGGTACCCCTGCCTTAAACTTATTCTTATTGGGATCAAGAGAATTTTCATCTGAGCCTAAACTAAATCCCGCATCATCAAATACTGCCCCTGCCGGAGGATTGGGAAAAGGTTGGCCGCCCAGACCGGTCATTAAATTTTCCATGGAGCGGCTCATCGCTTCAGAACCCCAGCCATAGTAATAGGAGTATTGATAACCATTGCCCCAGCCAAAAGCTACATCACTGCTAAGCACGAGGCAGTCATCGGAAGAACCCGTCATGACGCCTCCGGCTGCCGCCTCCTCCGCATTTTGTTTTGCCGTAGCGGCATCTGCCTGTGTGATGCGCATTGCCAGCCTCAGGCGAAGAGAATTTGCAAATTTTTTCCATTTGGAAATGTCGTCGTTGTACACATAATCCTGACCGGCTTGCTGTTTTGGATTGCTCGTCGAAAGACCTGCCGCTGCCTCTTTCAATTCTTTCAGCATGTCTTTGTATATCAATTCCTGCTTGTCATAAGGCGCATTTTCGCCGGTGCCGTTGGCGGCCTTAAAGTAGGGAATATCACCCCAGATATCAGTAGCCCGTGAATATATCCAGCAACGCCAGATACGGGCGATCTGCAGGTCATTGGTAGCATAAGGCTTTGCTTTGCCGAGGCGTATGGCCAGGTTGAGCGAAGCGACGAACTTACTGTGATAGTTGGTATAAAAGTCGGTGATCCACTCATCATTTGTCTTACCCTGTTGCGTACTAAAGCCTTCATTGGCGGAATACTGGGAAAAGATGTCATTGGTGAGCTGCGTCATCCGTTCGTGCATACCCGGGTCAAGAACAGAGGCTTTATAAACACCCGGCAGGAGGAAACTGGGATCAACGACCGACCCCGGGTAGGTGTTGGGATCTTTATTGATACTATCAAAACCCTTGGTGCAGCTATAGAGAATGGCAGAGCAACCCAGCAGGCCGATCAATATGTACCATCTTGATTTTAAATATATATTTTTCATAACAGTTCGTAGTGGTTTAGATTTAGAATTCTAATTTAAGATTACATCCAAGGGACCTTGACGAAGGATAGGCCCCATTTTCCCATCCTTGCGCATTGGTTGTGGTAAAAGAAGATTCAGGATCTATGCCCGGAATATAACTCTTGATCAACCAAAGGTTTCTTCCAACCAAACTCAAGGTGAGATTTCTTATAGGTAAGTTCCCCAGTAATTTGTTCGGAAAGGCAAAGCCCAACGTTACTTCCCTCAGACGTATATTGCTGGCGTCATACATGAATAAGGAGGCGACGGGTTCAGCCCCGGCAACCTTTTGCCAGTATTGCTGGGAAGTTATTGCTGTTGTATTCTTACTGTTGTCATCTTTTACACCCTGAAAGACCATGCCGCCTTCGCGGTAGGGAACTGTGCCGGCAGCAGTACCAGCGGAATGCATGTAGGCTAATGTCTGGCTGTAGAATTTGCCTCCTTTGCGTATATCAATCAGGAAGCTGAAGGTAAGCCCTCTGTATGAAATTTGGTTGGAAATGCCCATGGTGTATTTGGGCTGGTAATTTCCCAATAGGGTGTTCTTATTCTCGGATTTTCTCGGTGTGCCGTCCGCTTCAACTATTACGTCACCCTTGGTGTTACGGGCAAAATCACGTCCGTAAAGATTGCCAAATGCTTCCCCTTCGTTAGCCGTAATTCGAATTGCCCTGGAGGAAACGTCACTTTGCAATAAATAGATCTTTGTATCGGGATAAAGCTGCAGCACCTTATTGGTGTTGTGGCTGTAATTAACCAGGACATCCCAATTAAATCCGGATTGGGTTTGAAGGACATTGGCACTTACTATGAACTCATAGCCCGAGTTCTGCACATTCCCGGCATTAATGATCTTACTGCTATATCCCGACGCAGGCGGTACGGGCAATGAAAGGATCTGGTTAAAGGCGTTCTTTTTATAATAAGTAAAATCCACACCGAACCTGTTGTTAAAGAACCGGAGATCCACACCGTATTCCTGGGATTTAACTATCTCCGGAAGAATATTCGGATTTACCAGGGTAGAAGGCGGGCTGGTCATTATCGCATTGAAAACTCCCCTGGAAATGCCATAGGAAGGATCCAGGCTATAAGGTCCAATGGTGTTGCCGGCCTTTGCATAGCCACCGCGGAGTTTAAAAAAGGAAATAAATTCCGGCAAAGGGGTATGGAGTGTTCTGTCCATGAATTCAGTGACGATAAATGATCCGCTATAGGAGGGGTAGTTGAAACTCCTGTTTGCCGGGGCAAGCGTAGATGACCAGTCATTTCTGAAAGTAACATCCACAAAGAGGTAGTCTTTATAGGATGCATTCAGGAATGTATATAAGGAATTCAATTTTGTTTCTGCCTTATAGCTGTAGGGTTTGGGATTTGCGCCGCCTGATAGGTTATAAACGCCCGGCAGATCCAGGTTGCCTGTGTTTCCGCCGGCGACGTTAAAATTGGAATGCTGCTGGTTACCACCCACGCTGAGACCAAAATTGAAATCATGGAACTTTTTATTAGCCGATAATAAGAAGTCTGCATTGGTTTCAACGGATTTTGACCTTCCGGCTCCATAGCCCGAACTAAAATTATAGGTGGGTGCTGTCGGATCATTATTATAAATCCCATAGGCGCTGGCAGATTCGGTAAAGGCTTGCCGCATATCCATGCCATGGCGAACTAATAGTTTTAACCAGCTGGTAAATTTATAAGTTAAAGAGACCATGGTTAAAAAGCGATCGCTTTCGTCCGTATTGAAGTCTTCATATAAGGACCAATATGGATTCTTCTTCGTGCTATAGGCCTCAGGCGCCCATAGGATCTGGTGCCCATATATATCTTTCCAGGGATTCATATCCGCCAGGTGGACCGAACGGGGCAAAACCATGTATTGTGCGAAGACATTACCCGCACTTCCTGAGGTCTGCGGCCTGTTCGCTGCGTTTTGTTTGGCATAGCTGACTTTGGCATCCATGGTGAACTGGCTGGTTACTTCGGAATTCACCCTCAAAGTCACCATATCTCTTTTTAACGTAGTATTGGGCAACATGCCTTTATTGTCCATATTTGTATAACCCAGACGGAAAGTGGTCTTGTCATTACCACCGGAAAGGGCTAAAGAGTTCGTCAAGGTCCGGCCGGTATTAAGGAAGTTTTTCAGATCATTCTTATCAGCAGTCATCGGCACTTTCTTTCCCCTCCAATCCGTAATTTCCTGTCCCGTGATCTTTGGCCCCCAGCTTGATTGGCCCTTTACATCATAGGCGCCATTTGAGCCTTGTCCATACACGTCCTGCTTGTCGATGTACAACAATGGGTTGTCAATGGTATAATTCGTATTGAATCTGATACCTAACCCCTTTTTGGGGCCGCCTTTTTTCGTACTTACCAATATGACTCCATTGCCGCCTCTTGTGCCGTAAAGGGCGGCAGCAGCCGGTCCCTTCAGAACGGTCATGGTTTCCACATCATCCGGGTTAATATCGGAAATTCCGTTTCCCCCGTCGAAGGAGCCATATTCGCCCTGCCCATTGGCTGTTTGATAGTTATCCATGGGGACACCATCCACGACAATAAGAGGCTGGTTGTTTCCCCCCAGTGAGTTATTTCCCCGGATTACAATTCGGGTCGAACCGGTGGGTCCATTTCCCGTCTTGTACAGCTCGAGACCTGCAACCCGGCCCGACAGGCTGTTGACCAGGTTATTCTCCCTTGCTTCGGTAAAATTCTTGCCCCCCACTTCCTGGACGGAATAACCCAATGCTTTTTTGTCCCTTTTAATACCAAGCGCCGTAACTACGACTTCGGCTAAGTTCTGATTTCCTCCAGCCAGGGGAACGGTAATAAAGCCGGAGCTGCTGTCAACATCAATTGATTTTGGTGTAAAGCCAACAGAAGAGACTTCGAGCGTGACCCTACCCGCGGGAATTTTGAGGGAAAACCGTCCTTCCGGATCGGTGACGGTACTGATGGGCTTATCTTTTACTTTGACGGTAGCAGAAGAAACCCCCTTGCTTTCTGCATTTGTAACTATGCCTGATATCAACCGGTTTTGGGCTGCCGTACTGAGGTAGCACAGCAATGTCAGGCCTGACATGGCCAAGTGTAGTAGTCTAATACGCATTGATCTTTAGTTTTGGTTTATGAATTAACTCAACGCCGGCCTGCCCGGAAGACGGGTTGAGGGTGTTTTTCGTGTTTTGTTGGTCAGGTTAGTATTAAAAAAAATGCGTATATAAACCTCTCTCACCTTGCCTGTAATCGCAATCCAATCATTTGGTCATTTATTCATATAAATGTTTGCCCTTATGCGTCAAATATCTGGTTTAGGGTCCGGATGGACAATTTGTCTGCCCCTACATTACCACTACATGTCCTTTCTAGGGGCTATTTTGATACATTTGATTATTGTCGGGCATGCCGGCCATTGCAGCTCAGAAAGCTCATTGCGGACAGCCGGTGTATCGAAACCGTACGATCCTGAGAGAAGTATTATTTCCTAATCCGCTGAATTATAATTAATTAAAAGACAGGCACTGTATTGGGATAGTCGACACCGGGCCGGTTCAGGCCTCTCTCCATCAAAATTGGGTCGCAATGCTTAAGAACTATTTAAAGATTGCCTGGCGGAACATGCTGAACAACAAGGTTTACAGCTCACTCAATATCGTTGGCCTGGCTATGGGGATGGCGGTGGCTTTACTCATCGGCCTCTGGGTATTCAACCAGTATTCCTATGACCGGTTCCTGCCTGAGTACGATCAATTATACCAGGTTGAGATCAATTTTACCGATCCGCATGAAGGCACGCATACGCAAGCGGCTGTGTCTATTCCCCTGGCCGATGTGCTCAGGAACACTGTTCCGGGCATTCAATTCGTAGCCGAAACAGATTGGGTGGGCGCTGAGTCGCATGACCTCCTGGCAGGAAACAAAAAATTGTTGATCAAAGGCGGTTCCGTGGCGCCCGATTTCCTGAAAATATTCCGGTACCCGATGGTGAAGGGTGATACGAACAGTGTACTTAAGGACGTCTATTCCATCGTGCTCAATGAATCGACCGCAAAAGCCTTATTTGGAAATGATGATCCGCTTAACAAGACCATCCGGATAGACAATCAGCATGATGTCAAGGTCACGGGTGTGATGAAAGATATCCCGGCAAATGCCTCCCTGCAGTTCAGCTACCTGCTTCCCTTTAGTTATAAAATAATGACCGAAGACTGGATGAAAAACATCCATACTCAGTGGAACAACAACTCCTTCGAGATCTTTGTGAAATTGCAGCCTGGCGTAACCAATGCCCAAATCGCAGCCCAAATCAAAGGACTCGTTTACCAATACAACCCGCCGGTTCGCCCCGTTAAACCCGAAGTCATTCTCCACCCTTTGAAAGACTGGCATTTATATTCCGATTTTAAGGATGGAAAAGTGGCCGGCGGTTTTATCGACTATGTGCGGATCTTCGGCATCATCGGTGTTTTGGTGTTGATTATCGCCTGTATCAATTTCATCAACCTTTCGACGGCCCGATCCGAACGACGCGCCCGGGAAGTAGGGATTCGGAAGGCCATCGGCTCCAGCCGCCGCGATCTCATCTACCTGTTTTTGACGGAATCCCTTATCATCACCTTTGTCGCATTCCTGTTTTCGATGCTTTTTGTCCGGCTTACCCTGCCATATTTTAATACCCTTACAGGCGCTTCGGTATATATCCCCTATGAAAACCCCGTTTTCTGGGCCCTCATGACCGGTTTTGTATTGGTCACGGGTTTGCTGGCCGGATCCAGGCCTGCATTTTACCTCTCCTCATTTCACCCGGTAAAAGTATTAAAGGGCAGTGTTCGGGTGGGTAAAGCCGCCGCCTTGCCAAGAAAGATATTGGTAGTCGTTCAGTTCAGCTGCTCGATTGCCCTGATCATAAGCACTATAATCATTTACCAGCAGCTGCAATATGCCAAAGATCGCCCGATAGGGTACAGCGTTGACAGATTGGTATCGACCCCCATGAGCGGAGATCTGACCGATCACTACGATGCACTTAAAAATGATCTGATGACATCAGGGTTGATCGCGGGAGTTACCAAGGCATCCAGCCCGCTCACGGGCGTTTACTGGCATACCGGCATTGAAAAATGGCCCGGACAAGGCGCGGGCGAATTGGGAATAAATGTCGGGGGAGTGACGATAACCGACAATTATTTTAAAACCGTCGGGATGAAACTGCTGGAAGGGCGTGATTTTTCCAGCGCCTGGAGCGCCGACACCTCCAATATCATCCTGAATGAAGCTGCCGTCAAAAGAATGGGATTAAAGGAGCCGATTGGTCGGACCATTACTTATAATGGCGTCAATAGTCCTGCGAGGATCATTGGGGTTGTAAAGGATGCCTTAATGGAATCGCCGTTTACACCCGTCGAGCCTATCGTCTTCAACCATGGCCGCGGCGGCAATTTTGTGATATATCGCTTATTGCCAGGGGTCAACCCCCATGAAGCGATCGAAAAGATTACAAAGATATTCGACAAATACAATCCTGCTTATCCCTATACTTATGGATTTGTGAATGAAGACTACGATAGTAAATTCAATCTCGAAACGCTTGTAGGCAAACTTGCCGGCATCTTTGCCGGATTGGCCATCTTCATTTCCTGTCTGGGCCTTTTTGGTTTGGCGGCTTACATATCCGAGCAGCGGACTAAAGAGATCAGCGTCCGTAAAGTTCTCGGAGCCTCTGTCCTGCAGCTATGGGTGCTCCTGTCAAGGGATTTTATTTTCCTCGTATTCGTCAGCTGTTTGCTTGCTACTCCGGTTGCCATGTATTTCCTGCGGCATTGGCTGGATAAGTATGCTTACCGCATTAGTATTGGGCCGGGTGTGTTTATCCTCTCGGGGGTTATTGCAATTCTTATTACCATCTTTACCATCAGCTTCCAGGCGATCAAAGCTGCGTTGATGAGCCCCGCTAAGAATTTGAGAGCGGAATGATCCTCAGTTATTTGGCTGGTTTCCAACTATTGTTTATTCAAACAAACCATCCATAGTGATTGAATTTTGGATAAATCCAAGGGAATGGATGTTTTCTTTCAGACCGAAGGTTGTTATGAGGGTTGGAAAAACACTCTTCCGCGTTTGTGTTTCTTCTTTAAAGGCGAATAGTTTTTTTTCAAGTTCTTCCTTGTAAGCCTTGGTAAGGATGAACGGTTTTAAGGTGAATTTTACCTCACAAAGATTGATTACATGGTCCCTCCGGTCGATTAATAGATCGATCTGAACGCTACGGGCTTTATCGAGCCATGAAGATTCTTCTGTATATACGCCACTGATGCCCAACGCTTTTTTGAGGGCGCCAATGTGTTGAAGGCATATATTTTCATAGGCATAACCGCTCCAGGCACGCCATACAGGGTTGTCGATCCGGTTTAGCCAAGATCCGGATCCAGATTGTTTTTGGTCTTTAATGAATTTCAGGTAAAACAAAGAATACTGATCGGTAAGCCTGTAAATGCTGTCTCTGATTTTTTTACCAAATGGATAACTTTTGCTTATAAAACCGCTCTCCTCCAATTCACGGAGTATAGTTGTCAGTGCGCCTCCATTATTAAAGCCACTCATTGTTACAATTTCTTCACGGCTAAGTCCTTTGTTTTTTTGAGCAAGTGTTTCGATAATCGTAATGTGCCGGTCAGCATGATTAAACAAAGAACGATATAGGTTTTCATATTCTGTCACTAGTATTCCGTTTTTGGAAAACGCCAGGCGGTCTATTTCCTGAAATGCACTTTTCCCCGGCCTGATTTCGCTCAGGTAAAAGGGTATTCCACCTAAAGCCATGTATAGCTGGAGAATTTGGTAGCGGTCCAGTTTGATTTGATTGTTACGAAAAAAGTTTTCTGTTTCGTGGAGTGTAAAAGGCAATAAACGGATTCTTTGAGTGACCCGGTTATATAACCCGCCTCTGTTATTAATCAACTTGCTGATCATCCATGATGCGGCTGAACCGCAGACTACAAGGATAATATCGGGCCTGGTGGAAGCCCAGGCATTCCAGAAATGTTCCAAAGCGGAAAGAAAATTGGAACGGGGAGTATCTATCCAGGGTAACTCGTCAAAGAAGATTACCTTTTTGGATGCCTTCAATTTTTGCAGATAATTTTTGAGCAGACCAAAAGCATCGAACCAATTCTTTGGTAGGGAATCCTGAGTGACGTTGGCGTCCGCTTCTTTTAGCACAGAAAAGAAATTGGCTAATTGCTGGGGCGTATTGGCACTAGCAATGCCGGTCATCTGAAAAGCGATCTGCTTTTGATAGACCTGGCGTATTAAAAAGGTTTTGCCTACTCTGCGCCGTCCATAAATAGCCAAAAATTCCGGCCTTTCGCTTGCAAGAAGCTGATTCATAATCAATTGTTCCTCTTTTCGACCGGCTATTAATTCCATAATTTAAGCTATAATCTGCTGCAAGTATAATAAAAAATACACTTAGAGCGAAATATAACACTATATTCTGCGCTAAGTATACTTTAGGAATGGCTTAGCGCAGAGTATAAATTTATTCATATTTAGTCAGAAATGATGCGGTGAGGAGAAATCTGCAAAATGTGAGCATTCAGGGTCGTCAAACCCGAGGTTCCGTCAATAAATGTATCGCCCTGGTCAAACCTGGCGGATCAACTGGAGGTTTTTAATACAAAAAGTACCGGGCTAAATTTGTCTTCACGATATCGCGAGGAAAAAAAACAAAAGGTTCCCTGGTCCATTATACGCACTCATTGCGATTAAGATTGACCGGGAACCTTTTGATTCGTGATACTAAATAAGCAAGAACACAGTAAGAATATAGTGCGGTTTAATTAGACTGCAACAAATGTAAGACATTCCTTGAATAAAAATCACTTTTCCATGAAAATTTCTATAAATTTTTTCAATGCCTTGACTTCCAGTACACTCGTACATGGATTAGCAGTCATTATTAGTACGTGACTGCCTGCCGAATAACCATCGCCATTTCAGCAGACATTTATTTGTTAAGCGAACATCTCTTCTGCAAATTCTTCTTTATAACGAGCGATAAAGGAGATGCGGAACCGGCCTTCCTCTTTATAGAAATAGGTTCTGCGGTCGCGAGAGAATTTAATAGGCGCACCCATCTCCTTGAGGATCTTGAGATAATCATAAAGGCTTCTTTCGGAAATGCCAATCTTGTGGGCGCAATCAGCCGGGGTTCCCGTAGCTTTCAAAGCAATAAGGTGATCGAGTCGGATAAGACGATGGAGTAAGGACTTCATAGCATAAACTTTTCATGCCTTTTAAGGCAGGTTAAAAAATTAGGTTTGTTTTATGGCGCGCTACTAACTCATAAACTTTTAACCTGGAAAAGGGTTCTGGTGGGGGATAAAACCGGCGGTGGGACCTGCCTAACAGGATGTCTGCAGATGCCCAGCCGACCGGCTATATAAATTGGGATTCTACAAATCAGTGCCTCTTACATTTATGGGATGTTCCTGTTGTAAGACTATGGCAAGGTAGCTTTTCATAAGATAGGCGACAAATTTTGTTGGTTTACCGAAGGCAGTTTTTCATGATCAAAAAGTTGGGCAACTATACAAACTAGTTGCCGATCGCCTGGATAAGTTTCGCGGTATTGGCCTCCCCTGTAAACACTTGTTTCAATCTTTTTTTCGGATCATAAACGGTCGTATAGGGCACGCTCGTCGTACTAAAGTACTTAAAGAAGGCGTTTTTCGCATCCTGCCCCATAATGATATTGGGATATTCATTCAACTTATAATAGCTATAAAAGGCCTTCATTTCCTGGAAAGGATAGGGGGTTACAAAATAAATACGGGTATCCTTCCATGACTCCATATGTTGAATAATGTCTTTTGTTTCTGCTTGACAGTGGGTGCAGAAAGGAGAAAATCCAATGATAATAAAGGATTTGCCGGTGGGAATCTTGGCAGTATTCAGCTTAGTCGAGCTATCGGGCAACAGCATATCGAAAGACGGAAGGAGCCTGCCTTCTTTCCCGGTTTTTTCGGTAGGAGGGGCTGAAAAAGCCGTAAATAAGGTCCAGCCCAGCAGAAGGAATAGACAAATAGAGGAAGACCCGGTCAGCCATTTGAATCCTATCGTCGGGATTTGCCTGCGATGGACCAGGATCGCCAGTCCACATAGGAGGATGCAGGCGCTATTGAATACAATATGTTTGGCGGGGGACAAATTTTCGACTATCCCGCCGCAACTGCATGATAGCTGGTTATCCATGAAAAAAATGGTAACGACGTATCCTGTGAAAAGGACCATTAGTATTAACGTAGCGTATAGTCCATACATCCGCCAGGCCGGGACCAAAAGAGCGATGCACAATAAGACCTCCCCGATAGGCAGCGCCCAGGTGATGAAGCCGGCGAAGTTTTCCAATAAAGGGGAGGACAACAGTTGTTCCCGGAAGGAATGCAGCTCCGACATCTTTGCCGTGGCTGTATAAAGAAAGAGGAGGACAAAGAAAAAAGATATGCTGTCGACAAGGAAACTTTTTTTCATCTCGTGACGGATTTAAAGACCTCATTTGGATGCTTATCTTTTGAAAATTTGTATTTCAGAATGCAGTACAACGCCCGGAACCCGTCTTTCCAGTTGATTTTCTTTCCCTCACTAAACGTGCGTCCATAATAAGAAATACCTACCTCATAGATGCGTATTCCCGGGACACAGGCAGCCTTGGCCGTGACTTCGGGCTCAAACCCAAAGCGTTTTTCCTTCAATGGAAGGTTTTTCAATATATCGGCCCTAAACAGCTTGTAACAGGTTTCCATGTCGGTGAGGTTCAAGCCGGTAAGCATATTGGAAAAAAAGGTCAGCAGCTTATTGCCGATGGAATGCCAGAAAAAGAGGATCCGGTGGGGTTTGCCCCCGAAAAAACGGGTGCCGAATACGGCATCGGCATGTCCTTCGACGATCGGTTTTAAAAGGCTATTGTACTCCCTTGGGTCATATTCAAGGTCGGCATCCTGGATGATGATATAGTCGCCGGTAGCCTGCTGGATGCCCGTATGCAAAGCTGCGCCTTTTCCCTGGTTGATTTTATGGATGTAATATTTGATAATCAAACCCGGGTTTTCCTGCATGTATTCGCATATGCGATGGTCGGTGGCATCCTTTGAAGCATCATTGACGATAACGACCTCTTTATTCATGTCGTTGATAAGGTGCACCTGTTTGATCCTTTCGAGAATAGACACTATTGTGGCTTGTTCATTATATGCCGGGATGACAATCGATAATGTTTTAGCAGATGAGTTTTCGGAGGGGTTCTGATCGGGAATAAAAAGAAGGTGTTCCCTGAGTTCCGGGCGAATGAGTATGTCTTGCATTTGATAAGGTTTTGAACCGGTAATTTACAAAGGATCATAGGTTGGAAACAAATTTTCAAGGGTTACTGGAAGCAGAAAAAAGTACACAAAAGGATGAAAATGCGGAATTTATGCAGGGAGGCCCGATTTGCATTGATTTTAGATTTATTTCAAAGCCGGGATGTCAAAATATATAACTATTAATAAATAGTTATTTTTATTATCTTGCTAGCAAAGAATAGATTAATTCCAACCTAACGAGCGCCATCGGCCCATTACGACACCTGCCTATTCTTTCAGGGTTTGATTAATTAAACCTTTTTTCCTAGAGAAATCGTTGTTGCATTCGGACACGCCCAAGGCAAGGCAGTGAAGGCTTTTTGCATAGACCATTGAAATTCGTTACACTACATGACTAAAAAGGCTCTTATCGATCAATCTTTATTTGAAGCATATCTCCAGGGGGATGAAATGGCGTTCGCGCGTATATATCATATACTCAAAGGAGAGATTTATATGTTTACGGTGAAGATCACGAAATCAAAAGAAGACGCCGAAGACATTACTTTACGGGTATTTGCCAAGTTATGGGAATACAAGGAACGGATCGAATCTCCCCTTCATTTAAGAAGATGGGCCTTTTTTACAGCCAGAAATCTGTGTATCAATACCTTGCGCGATAGGCAGTTTCCTTACCAACTGACGGATGAAATAATGTATGACACCCTTGATCCTTCTTCTGATAAGAACGCGTTGGATCATGAACAGATCTGGACATCTGTAATGGAAGAGCTTTGGAAAATTGTCAGTACGCTGCCTCCAATGCGCCGTAAAGTGTTGCTAATGAGGTTCCGGGAAAACAAAAGCATGGAAGAGATTGCCGGCCTTTTGGGTTTAAGGATCCAAACGGTGTATAATCATATGGCCAGGGCGAAGGAACAGATGCGTAAGCTGCTTTACGAAGGACCCTTTAAAGAAAATGAAGCCTTTGTACTCCTCCTCATTTTAAGCCTTTCTCAGTTACCACTGTTCTCACTTTAAAAAATTATTATCTTTTTCGGTGGTTAAGAGTGGTTATGATCAAACTACCCGTGTATTGATTAAGGGGAAATTCTTAGGAATACTTCCAAAATAATTTATTCGGTCTTTTTAGTCTGCGGATTTGCAGCTTAAGATAATTTTTATGGTAGATCCTAAAAGGTTAGCAAATTTATTGTTGAAGAAACTCGAAAATGACCTTAGTCCTATCGAGGAACGGGAAGTAGAGACATGGTTGAGCCAGGGGAATAACCGGGTTTTCTTCGAAAAGGAAATAACTTCTAAGGTATTGTATGGCTGGCTTAAAGAAAGAATGGAGATGGACGAGAAGAGCATGGATGAGAGATTCTACGCCCTGCTGAACAGGAAAGCCCCGGTGAAGCAACTGGTTTCCAAACGTCAGTGGATGGCTGCCGCTTCGGTACTTTTCTTCCTGGCTATGGGTGCGGCAATTTTTTACCGGACATCCGCTCCCTCACCCTTCAGGGTTGAACAGCAAAAGCAAATGGCAGCCGTCATCCATCCCGGCAGCAGCAGGGCACACCTGCAATTGGCTAATGGAGCGATCATCGAATTGGATACGGCCAAAAACGGGTCTATCGCTTTACAGGGCGCTTCCAGTATCGTCAAGAACGGATCTACGATAAGTTATTCATCATCAGACGGAGCGGCCCTAACCGATGCCTATAATATCCTGGCTACCCCGCGCGCCGGGCAGTTCCAGATGGTCCTGCCGGATGGAACCAAGGTCTGGCTGAACAATGCTTCGAGCCTCAAATATCCCGTCAATTTTTCCGGTAATCAGCGCCGGGTAGAATTGAAAGGTGAGGCCTATTTTGAAGTAGCAAAAATTGCCGGGAAACCTTTTTATGTCGATATTCCCAAGGCCAGTGTCGAGGTTCTGGGAACAGGTTTCAATGTATCCGCATATGATGACGAGCAATTTCAAAAAACAACGCTGGTAGAAGGCAAAATACGCGTAACAGCAAGCAATGACAACCTGGTGCTGACTCCCGGCGAACAGGCTGAAGGATCGGATGGAAATTTAACGGTCCGTCATCCGGATATATACAGCGTTACTGCCTGGCGGAAAGGATTTTTTAATTTCTCTGATGCTGATATCCAAACCGTCATGCGGCAAATCGCCCGCTGGTACGATGTGGAAATAAAATATGAAGGAGAACCTTCAAAAGAAAAGCTGGAAGGATCTATCAGCCGGAATCAAAACCTAACAGAAACACTCGCGGCATTGGATGCTTTGCATATTCATGCTATAGTGAATAATAGAATAGTAACCGTTTACCCATGAAAAACAAAATGATCTTAGGGCTGCCTAATCAGGTACATTGACCATTAAACATTATGCTCCCTGTTCATGCCCAGCGCATGGACAGGGCAGCTAAGACCGCTAACAACTGCTGCCAGCCAAACCGCCTATTGTTATAAGGAGATGTTTATTGATCTCAGTTGGGTGTTCGCCCGACTGAACTATAAGGCTTTGTTTAACCCCAAATATTCAACCAAAATGAAACTGTCGTACTTAAAATTTCCCCTCCATCCAGCGTAGCCATAAGGCTCAACATGGGTGCTCCATCACAAAAAACCGGAATGCGTTAGTCGCACATTCCGGGAAGCTCCTATCCGGGAGCGGTGGTTGGGCCACTCTTATCCTGACGCAATAAGTCTAGTTGTAAACCCAACCACTAACAAATTTATGAAAAAATTCATGGAAAGGGCTCTTATTGCCTGTAAGAGAATCTCTGGTTATTATAAGGATGGTACGAGCTGCCACGCGGCTCGATATAAGGCGACCATCCGGTCAATACACTTGACAATGCGACTCACGGCTGCTATTTTACTCATCGGGGCGCTGCAGGTCAGCGCCAAAGGGTCGGCTCAGAAGATCAGCTTCAGCGGAACGAATGTTCCGTTGACGATGGTTTTTCATGCCATCGAGGAACAGACGGGGTATGGGGTGCTGATGGCCAAGTCTACGATGGAGGCTGCTAAGCCTGTGACCATTAATTTGACCAATGGTTCATTAGATGATGTGCTTAAGGTATGTTTTTCTTTTCAGCCATGGAAGCTGCAGTATACGATTTCGGGACGGACGATTGCGATATCGAAGGTGGTGGAGAATACGGTGGTTGAACCAATCTCGTCGGAGTCGCCGGAAATTAGCGGAATTGTTAGAAATGATGAAGGTATTCCGCTTGGTGGCGCTACGATTGAGATCAAGGCCTTGAACAAGACGGGGCAAACCAATGAGAAAGGCGAATTTATCCTAAAGAATATTCCTAATGGTACTTATAAAGTTGAAATTACTTATGTTGGATATGATAAATACACTACAGAGGTAACTGTTCAGAATCATCAGTTTCAAATGATCGCTAATCTGCGGCAGTCTACCAATATTCTGGACAAGGCGGAGGTGATTGCTTATGGAACAACAACGCAACGTTTGTCCACAGGTAACGTATCGACGGTTACTGCTAAAGATATTGAGAAGCAGCCCGTCAGCAATCCCATATTGGCATTGGAAGGAAGGGTGCCAGGATTGTTTATACAACAGTCAAATGGCATACCCGGTGGCGGCCTGACTGTTAGGATACAAGGGCAAAACAGTATTCAAAATGGCAATGAGCCATTTTATGTGATTGACGGGGTGCCCTATTCCTCAGATAACTTGCAGAGCTACAATTACATTGCCGGGGGAAGCCCGCTAAATTTTATTAATCCGTCGGATATAGAAAGTATCTCTGTTTTAAAAGATGCGGATGCGACAGCCATCTACGGATCCAGGGCAGCTAATGGTGCAATAATCATTACAACTAAAAAAGGTAAGGCAGGCGGCACAAGGGTGGATTTCGATCTGCAAAATGGTTGGGGCAAGGTGACCAGAACACTACCTGTTCTAAATACCCAGCAATACCTTACTATGCGTCATGAAGCAATTAATAATGACGGTTTAACAGTTCAGCCAACCGACTATGACATCAACGGAACGTGGGATACCACTCGGTATACAGATTGGCAGAAAGCTTTGATCGGAGGGACTGCACAGTATACTAATTTATATGGTAGTATATCCGGAGGAAGTACCAACATACAATATTTGGTAGGCGGAACTTATCATAGGGAGACAACAGTCTTCCATGGTACTTTTGACGATCAAAAAGCTTCGCTGCATTTTGGTCTTACAGCCACGTCAGTCAACAATAAATTTAAGTTTCAACTGACGGGAAACTATTTGTTTGAAAATAATCAATTGCCAGCTGTGGATGTTACTCAGGCCGCTTTTAAGCTGGCTCCGGACGCTCCCCCACTTTATAATCCTGACGGCAGCCTTAATTGGGCGCTCGACGGTAACGGCAATACAACCTTTATAAATCCTGCTGGAGCTAACGGCAATCCACTGAGTGGTAATTATCAGCGATATACGAATAAGAACAATATACTAGTCAGCAATGCCGTCCTCAGCTATCAATTATTTCGCGGTTTGGACCTTAGAAGCAACTTTGGGTATACCAATCAACAGGTGAATGAAACCACCATATTCCCATTGACTTCTATTGAACCGGTGGCTCGGCCATACACATCTCCAATGGCTTTGTATAGCCGAAATAATAGTGGTTCCTGGATTATTGAACCGCAATTGAACTATAAAAAAGTGTGGGGAAAAGGAAAGTTTGACGCTTTGGTCGGAACGACCATTCAACATCAAAGTACTGATCAGCTAAAACTGACCGGATCGGGGTATAACAGTGATTTAGCACTGGATGACCCTGCATCTGCCGGTTCAATCACCACCAGTACATCTATTAGAGAATATAAATATAATGCCCTGTTTGGCCGGTTGAATTACAACTGGGACGATAAATATATTTTTAACATAACAGGTCGAAGAGACGGCACCAGCCGTTTCGGGTCCGAAAATCGATTTCATAATTTTGGTTCGGCCGGAATTAGTTGGGTGTTTTCAAATGAGAAAATATTTATCGAAAATTTATCTATAATTAGTTTTGGAAAATTAAGAGCAAGCTATGGAACCACTGGCAGCGACCAAATTGGAGACTACGCCTATCTCTCCTTATACTACCCGATGGGAGGATTTATTCCTTATCAAGGAGTGGTTTCACTTAATACTGATCAATTAACTAATCCTTATTTGCAATGGGAAGAAACCAAAAAGGTATCATTCGGTATTGACTTAGGCTTTTTGAAGGACAGGATATTTATAAATGGCACTTATTTTCGAAATCGTTCGTCCAATGAACTACTAAATTATATATTGCCTTTGATTACTGGCGCTAACGGTATCCAACGGAATTTCCCAGCTACTGTTGAGAATTCGGGATTTGAACTAACCGTGAATACTGTTAATATTAAAAATAAAGAATTCAGTTGGTCTAGTCATATTAATCTGACTATTCCGAGAAATAAATTGGTGGCATTCCCCGGGTTAGCTAACTCCTCATATGCTAGCCAATATGAAGTAGGTAAGTCCATCATAGGGACATACAAGGTTTTTCATTTTGCTGGAGTTAACGATACGACAGGTCTATATCAGTTCTATGATAATAAGGGTAATATAACATCAAATCCTGTGTATGGCGTTGACAATACTGTATTTATCACTCGAAGCCCCAGATATTATGGTGGGGTTCAAAACAATTTAACCTACAAAGAATTCGAGTTGGACTTTTTGTTTCAGTTCGTGAAACAGACAGGAACTACATATCCCTTTGGCAATCCTTATCCAGGCACTATAAATGCGGGTAATCAACCTGTCTGGATATTGAATCGCTGGCAAAAGCCAGGCGACCACGCTACTATTCAGCGATTTAATACTGACTATAGATATGCTAGTCAGGTGGATGCTGCGAATGGGAGCGATGCTGTTTATACAGATGCTTCCTATATTCGACTAAAAAACCTTTCCCTCTCTTGGCGTCTTCCTGCCAATTGGGTGAGTAAGGCAAAATTACAGAGTTTCAAAATTTATGTGCAGGGGCAAAATTTATTGACTATTACTCATTATAAAGGACTAGATCCCGAGAATCCATCTGGATCAGCTCCCGGGCTTCCACCACTACGGATAATTACGACCGGATTACAGATTGGTTTTTAGTCACAGCCATTGTTTAATGTTACAAATATTTACGATGAAACTCCCTGATAAATTTATAAAAAAGTATTTCAACCTTGCGATATTGTTACCACTTGTCTTATTTATTCCGGGTTGTAAGAAATTAGTAGAGGTAAATCCTCCAGTTACCAGCCTTAGCTCAGATAATGTATATTCCACCGACGCCACAGCCATTGCAGCAGTGGGGGCGATTTATACATCTCTTTCCAGTAACGGTCCCTTTTCCTTCCAATTAGCAGGAATGTCAGGAGTCGCAGGTCTATCTGCAGATGAACTGACATTGTATTCCGGCACATCTGATCCAAATCTGCAGATGTATTATAAGAATGCTTTAACCGCTAGTTCATTGGATTTTTGGACAACTACTTACCCGCTCGTATTTAAAGCAAATGCTGCATTGCAAGGACTTAACAGTGCGACGGCTTTGACCCCGGCTGTAAAGCAGCAGTTAATTGGAGAGGTCAAATTTTTGAGGGCATTTTTTTACTTTTACCTCGTTAATCTTTATGGCGATGTCCCTTTGGCATTATCGACGGATTATACAATAAATAATTTGCTTGTCAGATCTCCTAAAGCTCGCGTGTGGCAGCAAATTATTCAGGACCTGCACGAGTCAGAGATGCTATTAAGTTCTAATTACCTAAGTTCAAGTTTACTGAATACTACCACGGAACGAGTGAGACCTACGAAATGGGCAGCCGCCGCGATGGTTGCAAGAGCCTACTTGTACATGGGAAACTGGTCTGGTGCGGATTCTGCTGCTTCATCGGTAATTGTCAATTCTTTATACCGATTGAATGGGCTCGACACTGTTTTTTTGAAAAATAGTGAAGAGGCCATATGGCAATTGCAACCTGTAACTAAAGGTATTAATACTTTAGATGGATACGCTTTTATTCTTCCGGCTTCAGGGCCGGACGGCAATAATTGGGTTGCCTATTTGAATGACTCCCTAGTCACTCACTTTGAGACTGGCGATCAACGGAGAGCACATTGGGTCGATAGTGTCACGACGGGGGGAGGGGAATATTTTTATGCCTATAAATATAAGATTAACATAAATGACCCCGCTTCAATAAAATACCCAGGTGACATGTCCGAATATAGGATGGTGCTTCGATTAGCAGAGCAATATCTTATCCGGTCGGAAGCCCGTGCTCAATTAGACAATCTAGCTCCGGCAAAGGCAGACTTAGATTCTATCCGAAGCAGGGCCGGTCTTTCAGGCACAATGGCAAGCTCAAAAGAGGATTTATTGGCAGCTATTTCGAATGAGCGTCGCATGGAGCTGTTTACAGAATGGGGGCATCGGTGGTTGGATCTAAAGAGAACTGGCACGGCTGATGCCGTCATGGGCATAGGAGGGGCGTGCGCAGCCAAAAGAGGATCCTGGAATACCAACTCGCAGCTATATCCAATTCCTTTAAGTGAGATACAGACCGATCCTAACTTAATTCAAAACCCGGGATACCATTAGTCTAACGATAATATTAATTTGTTTATAAAAAATGAATAAGATCATTATATCGATTGTTGCCTGCTTTCCTTACCTGTTGATGGCTCAAACTGATGGTATCCAATTCGAATCTTTTGGCAATTGGAGGCAGGTAATGACAAAGGCGAGAAAGGAGAACAAGTGTATTTTTGTTGATTTTTATGCTACATGGTGTGGCCCCTGTAAGGCAATGGATAAAGACGTTTACCCATCTAGGAAACTTGGATCTTTCGCAAGTGGTAAATTTATATCGGTAAAGATTCAGCAAGACAGGACATATTTAGACAACGAGTCCGTAAAAACTTGGTACTCTGATGCAGACAGCCTTGTAAAGACTTTGAATATTACAGAGTTTCCATCGCTAGTTTTTTTCGCCCCAGATGGCAAGGTGATTGGCAAGACGGTTGGGTATAGGGATGAGAAAGGCCTTTTGACTGTTTTTGACAGTGCACTAAATATAAATAATTGGTCTAAGGATCAGTTGGCTCGATATTATCGGGGTAAGCTTACTTATGATGAGATTGGGAATCTGGCTTTAAAGGTCCAGGGTGTAGGTAATGCGCAGTTAGCCGACTCAATAGCAATGGATTATAAGAATAAATATTTATATCGGCTTAATGATAGTCTTTTACTAACCAAAGAAAATCTCCGATTCATTGCTCAATTTCCCGCGATCATCAGCCCTACTGAGCGGATTTTTGAATTTTTTTTAAAGGAGCCTCAACGCATGGATATGCTGGTAAGGCCGGGATACTCGAAAGATATTGTGAAATATATTATATCGAAGGAAGTGGATGGGATGTTGTTCTGCCAAGGAAATCCTGTAGCAAGGAAACCGAATTGGAAGAAAATCTGGAAATCAGTAAACGAAAAGTATGGAATTGAGTATGCAAATATGTTCGCTTCTCTATCGGCTGAAATAGCCTTTTACAAAACAGCGAGGAATTGGAAAAAATTTGCCAGTCTTATTGATCACTCAATTAAAAAATACCCACCTGAAATCAATGGATATAAATTTGCGAACATGACAATGATAGGGGATTTTTTTCAGAGGGATGATTGGAATTTGAATTCCGGCGCCTGGACCGTATTTCTGCATTGCAATGAAGAGACGATATTAAAGAAAGCTTTAAAATGGAGCAATCTTTCTATTCTAATAGCAAATTCTGATAACGGGATCAATCCTATTGACCAATATTGCGATACCAAGGCCAATCTTCTGTACAAAATCGGAAAAGTAAAAGAGGCTATCGATACGGAAAAAAAGGCCTATGAAGTTGCAAAAAATAACGCAGAGAAACGAGGAATCGCGGGAGGTGGCGAGGACTATCTCGCCACTATAGAAAAAATGAAGGAAGGAGTGCCTACCTGGAATCTTGCTAAGTAATAGTATTAAAAAATACACATTTGTTTTAATAATGAAAATGCGCCTTATCGTAACCGCGATTTTTACTTTCGGTACTCTTTGCGCTGCTTTGGGTCAGCCGTACAAAAACGCAGAATTGACACTTAAAAAGCGTTTAGAAGACTTACTTTCTCGGATGACCTTGGAGGACAAGGTTGCCCAATTACGTAGCACATATTCTGCTTATCCTAAAGTTAATCAAACCCTTCTTAATGATCCCAACATTATGGATTCTCTTTTCGGTAAAGGGATTGGTATGATCAACCCGGATTTTGAATGTACACTGGAGCAGAACATCGAATACCGAAACAGAATTCAGGGGTTTTTGCAAAAGGAAACAAGACTCGGTATTCCGGCTATTTTTATTGACGAGGCACACCATGGATTGCTTGCGAACCGGTCTGATGTATTTCCAACCGGCATTGGCTTAGCGTGTTCATGGGATACGGTGCTAACCACCGAAATATATGCTTATGTAGCCGATCAAGCGCGAAGCAGAGGGACTACTATGGTGCTCGCTCCGGTTGTTGATATTGCCAGAGATCCCCGGTGGGGAAGAACGGGTGAGACATTTGGCGAAGACCCATATCTCTGCGGGGTTATGGGTAGCGCTGTGGTCAGAGGTTTTCAGGGTAGCAACGATGGTAATATTTTAGCGAATCATGTAGCTTCAACATTAAAACATTTTACCGGGTACGGTCAAAGTGAGGGGGGAATTAATCAAGGTCCAGCAGATTTTCCGGAAAGGACTCTCCGTACCTTTCATATGGAACCATTTCGCCTGGCCATTAGCAGGGTTCACCCAGCTGCTATAATGCCGGCTTATATTGACATAGATGGAGTGCCTGCTCACGCAAACTCTTGGCTTCTCACCGGTATCCTGCGAAAAGAATGGAGGTTTGAAGGACTGATCGTATCCGACTGGTGGGCCATTGATCAGCTTTGGCAAAAACATAGAGTGGCAATCAATAAGAATGACGCTGCCTATCAGGCATTTACGGCAGGAGTAACGGTTGACTTGCCAATGGGTAATAATTATGGCGAATTGGTTGGCTTAGTAAAGGAAGGAAAGATAAGTATTCAGGCGCTTGACCAGGCGGTCCGGCAAGTATTGACTCTAAAGTTCAACCTGGGTCTTTTTGATAAATCAAATTATATTAACCTGGACAGCGTCCTTATCCGTGTAAATAGACCTGAGGGAAGGTCACTTGCGCGAAAAGCGGCGGAAGAATCGATGGTATTGCTAAAGAACGCCGATCACATTCTCCCACTTCAGATGGAGAAATGTCGAAAGATTGCAGTTGTCGGACCATGTGCCGCCACCAATTATCTTGGCGACTATTCTGGCACTCCGGTGCACAATGTGTCCATTTTGGAAGGGCTCCGGGAAAGAGTAGGCGATAACGCTGAAATCTTATATTCGAAGGGGGTCGATCTCAGTCTTAACGGGGATACGATAAGTATGAACAATTTTCAGTTTATTGATTCTTTGGTCCGGCCTAACCATGGAAATAATCTCCGGAAGATTGATTCTGCCGTCGCCATTGCCAGGCAGGCAGACGTCGTCATTTGTGCCATCGGAGAGAACGAACAGTTTTCCCGAGAAGCACAGGCCCCTCATCATTACGGAGATGTCAGCACATTGGAATTGCAGTCCGATCAAGAAGACCTAGTCAAAGCGTTGATCGCTACGGGAACACCGGTAATTGTTTACCTTGCACATGGCCGACCATTAATATTGAATTATATTGCGGAACATGCTAACGCCATTGTCGACGGTTGGTTTACCGGTGAACAATCCGGTATTGCATTTGCTCATATACTTTTTGGAGATGCTAACCCTAGCGGAAAGCTTCCAATTAGCATTCCACGAACCACGGGACAAATACCGATCTATTACAACCATAAGCCCAGTGCCCAGTTTCTTCCCTATTTAACTGATGCAAATACTCCTATCTATCCATTCGGATATGGACTAAGCTATACTTCGTTTTCTTATACTGTTCCGCGCCTATCTACGGCGAAGGTAAATAGCAACGGTTTTGTTAATGTGAGTGTTGACATTACTAATACCGGGACAAGAAAGGGAGATGAAATCGTGCAACTTTACATCCGGCAAAAGGTTGGCAGTGTCACCAGGCCATTAAAAGAGTTGAAGGACTTTTCACGGGCTACTCTCGCCCCCGGTGAAACTAAAACGGTCAGTTTTTTGTTAGACGCATCGAAGCTGGCCGCATGGAATAGGAATATGGAATATGTTATCGAGCCGGGAACGTATGAGATTATGCTAGGAAATAGCTCAATAGACGTCAAATCTGTAGAGCTGACTGTGGACAAAGATTCAGTGAGGTAGATAGTTCCATGTATTGATATTATTTAAATGCCAAATCGGTTTATTTTAACTCGATATTAGTGTCAAGACTTTTTTATATGAGGTATTTGCTTCATTTACTCCAACTTTTTATTTTTTTCCCTGCTTTCGCACAACTATCCAAGCCGGCTATTGATACAAGTGTCTTTGAACGGTGGCCTTATGTTGACGGTAACGGGCGTATGAGCTCGGATGGTGGCTTTGTCCTCTACTATATTTGCAATGAACCTGTTGGAGGCACCACTTTAATTGTTCAATCCTTAAAAGATTCCTGGTCTTTGCGTGTGCCGATGGCACAATTTGGAGAATTTACAAAGGATAGCCGTTATATTATCTTTCGACAAGCTGATAGCCTGTGTCTGTTTTCGCTGAAATCCAAGAAGATGGAATGGCTTGGTCGGGTTGAATTATTTAGAATCTGTAATAAAGGAGATTATAATTATTTAGTTTATTCCATTAAGGGTGGACATATTTTGGTTCTTAAGGATCTTAATATTGGTAAAGATATTGAAATTCATGAAGTTAGAGATTTCCTTATTTCTGATGAAGGCGATGCTATTTTCCTAACCACTATTTCGGAAAATAAAGGGGGGGGTAAAAAATGGCTCTATAGGTTAACAATGGGGGATATGGGGGTGCTGCCCATATGGTCTACAAGCGATAGTAGTGTCGACATCAGATTAGGCAGCATAGCTTGTGACAGGCATAAGCGGCAAATAGCTTTTTGTACTCATTTCGGATTGAGAAGTACTATATGGTGTTACTCCTTACAGTCAAAAGAGGCAATTCTGCTGGCTGATGATTCTACCTTAAAAATGGATAAAGATGTAGCAATAGATGATCTTTGTAGACCGGGATTTACTCGTGATGGAGAACGATTATTTGTAAAACTGAGTATTAAGGCTGATTCACTCCCTCCTCAAACGTCCGTTCCCGTGGACATTTGGAACTATAAAGATTTGAAACTTCAGTCTCTACAGTTGTACGAACTAGAACATCCTAATGCCAATCAATACATTGGCGTCTTATCGATTGATGATCCCCGGATGATAAGATTAAATTACGAAGACGAATATATTACTTTACTTAAGGGAAATTTGGATACGCTCGCATTGATATCTAAATGGGCAGGAGGAAGTCAACATGAAACAAACTGGAATCCTTACTCAAGCGCCAAAAATTACCTGGTATCCACAATATCCGGCAAGCGGAATCAGATTAATCTTTGGTTCGCCAATATGTCACCGACGGGTAAGTATATCGTCGGGCTGGATAGACATCATCAATTTATTTATGTTTTCGATCGCTCATCGATGAAAATGTGCAATATCTCCGATGCTGTTCCTCCTTCATATAGAGTGGATGAAGATTATGATCTGCCTGGCCTTAAAAGCTCAGCCCTAAGCATTGCTGGCTGGCTACCAAATGACAGTGCGGTTATTCTATACGATAAATACGATATATGGATTATGGACCCAACTTGTCGTAGAAAAGCGGTCAATTTAACCAGTGGGTATGGAAGGAGACATCACGTAAGGCTGAGGTTAATTGGAGGATATAAATTCAACGCACCATTTTCGGATGGGGCAACCTATGTACTCTCAGCTTTTGATCTGAATTCCAAGGAAAGTGGGTTTGTCACGTTGACTATTAAACATGGAGTTTCTCTGAAAAGGTTGCTGTCGGCCCCTTTCCATTATGGAATCGCTGATTGTCCTGCATTGGATTCAAACTGGCTACAAATCGATGGAAGAACCACCTTCCTTGTCCATCGAGAGAGCGCAAGCCAATCTCTTAATTTGTTCGCAACAAAAGACTTTTTAAGTTTTAGTCCTGTTAGTTCGATTTACCCAGAAAAAGAATATAATTGGTTGACTGCAGAAGTCGTAAGTTGGAGAGTGGATTCGGTGAAAAGATTGGCGGGAGTTCTTTACAAACCCCAGAACTTTGACCCAAAGAAGAAGTATCCGGTAATAATTAACTATTATGAACAGGTGTCAAATGGTGCTTATGAATATAAGCGGCCTGCTTATTCGGGTGACGACATTAATATCCCTTGGTTTGTAAGCCGAGGCTACCTAGTATTCAGACCAGATATCCGATATAGAATTGGACATCCTAGTGCGAGCGTTTGTGAGTCTATAGTCAGTGGCACAAGATTTTTGATGCAATTTCCGTGGGTCGATCCGACGAGAATTGCCATAGAGGGACATAGTTGGGGAGGGTTTGAGACGAATTATCTTGTGACACATTCTGATCTATATTGCGCGGCATTATCAGGATCTTCCATAACGGACGCCATTAGTGATTATAGTTCGTTGATGAAAAATGGGGATACTAAACAATTTTTTTACGAGCTTGACCAATGTAGGATCGGATCGGTCCCCTGGGGGCATATTAACTTCTATGTGGAGAACTCGCCGGTACTTTATGCAGACAGAGTTCATACACCGGTCTTATTTATGAATAACAAGGAGGATGCAGGAGTGGCCTTTTCTCAGGGCGTTGAATTTTTCACAGCCTTGCGACGCTTGCACAAGAAGGCTTGGCTCTTGCAGTATGACGGTGAGGGGCATGGAGTTTCTGGCAGGGCGGCAATGGACTATACGATAAGGATGACCCAATTTTTTGATCATTACTGTAAAGGTGCTCCGGCGCCTAAATGGATGACAAAAGGAGTGCCGGCGCGACTAAAGGGGATTGATAGTGGCTTGGAACTTGAAACTTCCGGGCGGGAACCATGAACCCGCCTTGAATTTTGGTAAGATTTTTGACTAATACTATAGAGCCCGGATATTAAAGTTTAGGGATTGTATAGACATGTGTAGGAGTAATACAACTTCCCGGTAACTGTACAGTGTAATAGACAGATTGAGGTTGGCTTAAGGGCTGGAGCATGGTTGTTGTAACACCTATATTTTGAACAGTGCAAGCACCGGCTGCGGGCGCAAAATTTCCAACTGTTGTAAAAATAGTAGTACCGAATATTTTTTTTGCCTTAAAGGCAAAAACACCACCGAGGATAGCAAATACGACAACACCTGTCAGCATTATTTTTACTTTTTTCATAAATAAGGTTACTTTTTTATCAAAAAAGCTAAAATTTAGGTTAATTGATCGTCTATTCTTGTTGAATGATTTTCTACTGCTCCATTTAATTTTTCGATAAGGAAGGAGACACAGATTATTGAAAAAGTGAGAGTAAGAATCATGGCAAATATTTCATAGCGTAGTATTATATATGCTGTAAAGGCACTAAAAGCCATAGTTGCAGCCCATACTAATAGTGTAACCTGCAGCATTCCTTTGATTGGCGAGTTTTCCCGGGTGAATGTTTTTGACGACAATACGGCCAGTAAACTAGCTAAAAACACAACGTTGGTGATCGGTATTAGAATGGTAAAGAATTCGGGTAATAATATTTTTTTGCTATTATAGTAATTGGTCACCACATTGCTTTTCAAATCAAACCACTTGACAATAGTTGGGGAGACTGAGTCGAATCCCATATTGTAATATCCCATGAATTCTGTTGGTGGTACATAATAGTCTATCAGATTTGGTATGACAAAGTACTTCAGGTAACTAACCGGATGCCTTCGGATTATCCAAGAGCCATATCGGGCATATAGATCACCCATTACCGCATATCGCTTAAAATTATTTGTAATACTATCATTTTGCCAGTAGTGATACATAAATAATTTTAATGGTGCGTGGTCATCCCACTGGTAGTATATTCCAATACGGGAATCCGGCCTGACTTTATACTGGTTAAGCCAGGTCATGTGCTGGTTGACCAAATGATGGAGTGTCCTGAATCTACTGGGGACAACGTAATCGGAATCCAGAGGGCTGTGTGAATATGCGTATAAAGCATTGGCTGCCAACTGCCATCCTCCAAAGGAGGAGAACTGAGTCGTGCCTGTTTCTTTTTTGTATTGGGATATGGTATGGTTGATATACCATAAGATCGGTATTGCAAAAAGTAATATACCTTTTAATTTGAAAGCCCATTTAGATCTCACAAGGGCGAGGACAAATATGCTGATAATAGGGTAATAAAGTGCATAATATCTAAAAGAAAAAGCGAGGAATAGAGCTAACGAATGTAAGCATAATAGCTTTAGTTTTGGATGCACCAATACCCATAATAATGAACTGAACCAAAAAAGACTAAGTCCGACAAAGATTGCATCGCTAGACACAAAGTTGCTAAGGTGTAGTAGGATCGGGTTTAATATATTCACCGAAAAAAGAATCCAATTAATCCGTTTGTTAAGTCTTAGCATAAAGGAAAGAGTGAAAAGGAAAATGATAAGATTGACCTGAAGAAAAGCAAATTGAAAGAGTATTAACGTCAAATGGGATTCCGTGAATAAATTATACAAACGAAGAAACTTTGAATAACCGATAGGCCATGAATTTAATGATTGATTGTTCGAAGCTGCATCTATATAAGATGTGGATTCGGGTAAAAAATTGGGGAATGGGTAGAAGTATTTGAAGATCCCCATTTCAATCACGGTGACTGCTATGATAATCAATAACAGAGTTCTGTTATTGCGAAACCAATCTTTTGCTTCCGGAATTGAAAAATGGGATATAGTCATCAAACACTTATTTAAAGTGGGCTAACCTGATGGTCAGCCCACTGTTTCTAAAGAGAGTTGTACTCTAATTTGAATTAGAGGCTGGTTGACTAGTTCCCTGATTTGAGGTATAGAGTCGTCACGCAGGTGCCGGGTAATCCCGTTGTGTAATAAACAGAGGGTGTTTGTGGAGTAGGTTGAACTATTGTCGTGATGGCGTTGAAATTCCTATTCGAACATGTGCCAGGAGCAGATCCTACAACTACAGTTGTAGTATAAACATTCGAGAGGAAATTGCTTTTTGCTTTGAAAGCGAAAGCGCCACCGATAACTGCCAAAACAGCAATTCCTGCTAACATTACTTTTACTCTTTTCATAACTAAGGTGCTTTTTGGATGAAAAAGCTAAACTTTGATTAAATTTGTTTTTGCCTACTCTTTTCTGATGGTTTTCGGCTGCCCCATTTTTATGCCTGCCTAATCATAATTGCAGCATTATTTTCCACATAACTGTAAGTGGATCCGTCCTACAACATTACATGGTCACTGCATGTTATGCCTGATCAGGTCGACGATTAGGCGAGACATATAAGGATTTGATCGCGATAATGACCATTGATTAAGTTGACAAATTTGCCTTTAAGTCTTTTGCCTCTTGTGATGACAATAGCCTTTTTCTCTCTGCTTCTTGTTTTAGAGCTGTTTTAATCATTAGGTCGATTATAATGAAGGAAAAAATTGTGATTAAAATGACGGGAAATGCCTGGAATCGGAGGGCCGCCGAGGAAGAAAAAATGGTAAAAAATGCGTTGCCCAACCAGAAAATCGTCGTTAATATAATACTGCTTTGAGTATTTTCGTCCAAACGAAAATAACCTAGGTTAAACAAGCATAATAGACTCAGAAAATATATAACATTTATCGTGCCGGTTAGAATAGGATAATAGTTTAATATTGTTACTTTAAGATTCTTAGTTCGAACGCTAACATTAGGACTTTTGTAGTCGAACCACTGAATGGCGGGTAGTCGAACAGTACTTTCGTTGGAATTATAATTTTCAAGAAATTCCACAGGCGATGCGTAGTATTTACAAGCGTTCGGCCAGACAAAATATTTTAGATAATATAACGGATATTTACTTATGATATATAAGCCATACTGAGAATAGATTGGACCCATAGATGACCATTTCTTAAGTTCTGAAAATGACGTGTCGTTGGCGAAAATCATATTTTTGTATTTGTACAATGTCAAGGAAGGGGACCACATATAAGCTGTGCTGGCCTTTAGCAATATTTCTGGATTTGTAAAAGGATTGTGGGCTGTATCGAAATACTTTCTAACCATATTGTCCAAGACTTCAAATTTTTTAGGGACAGGTTTTCGATCGGTGCTGTCGACATACCTGTAAGCATACATTGCGTTGTTAGCCAGTTGCCAACCACTGAAGGGAGAATATTGCCAGTGTCCGGTCAGTTCTTTGAATTTGTTTCCCGTATATGCGACGAAGGATCCAATAAATAGAAGAGTTAACCCGAGTCCCAAGAGCTTAATCTTGATTCTGGCGGGGGAAAAATAAAGAGTCAATGCAAGAATAAATGGATATAACAAAGCATTATATCTTACAGTAAAGCAAATGAATATAAGGATAGTGTGCCATAGAATGATTTTATTGCTCGGCTTCTTAATGATCCAAAGAAGCGAAGTAAACCAAACCAGACTAAGAGCCAGAAAGAGAGCATCACTGGCAACGTAATTAGCCATGTAAAGGAACAGAGGGTTTATTACCGTAAAGAATAATAGAAAGTATTTTATCCACTTATTTGGATTGAAAAAATAAAAGATACTGAATAACAAGAGGAGTGCGCCTCCTTCGATGAAAAGATATTGAAATGCGACTAGCGCCAGGTCGGATTTAGTGAATACACTGAATAATCTCAAAAACATACCATAGCCAACCATATAGGAATTGAATCCCATATTTTGGGAGGCGGTTTCTAAATAAATGTAAGAATCTCCATCAATAAACCCTGCAAATGGATAAAAATATTTAAAAGCAACTAATTGAAGCCCAACGAAAATAAAGGAAAGTATTAATAGCAGGCGGTTATTCTTGTCCTTCCACAGGAAGTCCTTAAACAAAGTGTTTGTACTCATGGCTAATGATTTAGTTGGAAGTACCTTGGGTTATGGTTGAATTTATAAATGACGATTTCTTTCCCTCCATGTATGCGGTGTCCATTCAAAGAAATTATAAAAGTGTGATAATAACGTTTAACCAGTTGAATTAATTATTAGTCTATTGGTCGAGATTAGCGTGATTTAGGGAGTTGAAATGCTACATGCAGAGACTTGTGTAGATCGAAGGGTTATTCGGAATTCATCAGCAAGGTACGATACAAAAGAAGGCCGATCCAAATAAACTGATTTTCAAAAAGGCACAATTCATTCATAAAAAGGCAGGGATAAATAATTAGATACCTTTAGCTGTAATAGCCCCTCTATTTCTTTCTCTGAATTGCTCTGGCGTATAACCGAACTTTCTTTTAAACTTAGAATGAAAATTACTTGCAGTGTAGCCTAATTCCAGCGCTATTGCTTTAACCGGGAAGCCCGACGTTGCTAGTTTTTCTGCAGCCATCTCCATTTTCTGCTGTAGAATATAAGCGTGTATTGTTTGAGTATATAAAAATTTAAATCCGGCCTGTAATTTATTTCTATTGATAGCGAATTTTAAACAAAGTTCCTTTACAGAAATATCTTTGCTCAAATTCAGATCAATAAATAGTTTGATCTCTGCAAGCAATTGGACATCCTTTTTTTTCATAGCGCGCAAGTTATTCATGTATAGCGCAACCTGGTCACAGGGAGGAGGCATAACTTTTGCAAAAATTGATTATTTTAAACTTATCCATTTTATGAAATCCGATCTTGTCATTAAGATTGCCATCGTTATCCTACTGTCGATGGTGACGAATAAAATTGTCTACTTTGGATATACACCTAACTACGCAGCCGATATTTTTTCCCGCAACGCTTTTAACGGACGCTTCGACCACGATGTCTATAAATACCGGATACTTAGCAAGTACCTGCTTTTTAAAGTGGACGACTGGCTGGGTCAATCGATGCCGGAAAAAGGGGCGGAATGGCGGATTGCCATCCAAACACCCGGAGGTTCGCAGCGGTTTTACCTGGCTTTTTATTACTTGAATACTTTTTTCCTGGTATTAACCTCGATCATGGTGGTGCTGCTGCTCCACCTGGACCGGAGTTTTCAGTTAAGCGAAACGGAGCGGAACTTGATCCTATTCCTGGTGCCTATCGTGATCGGTCTATCCCAATACGTTGTTTGCTGTTATGATGTCTCTAGCTATTTCTTTCAATTGTTGATCCTATATATTTTCCTGAAATATATTGATCGTTATCGTATCCTTACATTGTTAGTCATTGGCGCCCTGCTCGTTATCTCTACGCTCAACCGTGAATCCTCCGCTCTTTCCGTCTCCATGATCGTCCTATTATTATTGACCCGTTATGGTATTAACTGGCAAACGCTGGTTAGTTGTTGTGCACTTGCTGCCTGCTTTATGGTCACTTATGCGGCTTTGCGATATTTTATTCGCGATTCGTCTCAGCTACATATAATCAATATTCAGGCCGGTCATCTATTGATCGATACCAATATTATGGGGCTGTTCTTCTGGGGTCTGTTCTTTTATCTTCCGTTTTCTATGGCGAACTCACCCGAAAACCGCTGGCTGATTGCAGTCTTCTTTTTGTTCAGCTTGCCCTATATTCTTACTTGCCTGAAAGATGGTGTCTTGTGGGAAGTGAGGCTGTACGTCCCATTATTTATTGCATCAACCTTTCTTAGCAAACTCAATACATCTATGCATGTGATCCGGTTGACAGACCGCAGTACTCTGCAAATATTACGCAGGCAAATACAATAGGTTTGCCGCCGCTATGTCAACTAATTCAACACGTGGAGGACAATTATTTCTGATCCTACTGTTAAGCCTTGCCATGTGCAAAAGCTATGGACAAGTAACTGGTCAATTAAGGGATACAGTGGCTGCAAAGAACTGCCCACAGGCCTTGCTATCTCTCTTACGGTCAGACTCCAGCTTGATCAGGTCCACTCTGAGTGATAAAGAAGGTCGATTCCAATTCCGGGGTGCTCTGCCTGCAGGTGATTATATTCTATTGATCATGCATTCAAGTTATAGCACTTCATTCCGCCAATTCAAAATTGGATCTTCAGGCGCATATGACTTTGGCATTTTACCTCTCTTCACAAAAGTAGACTCGCTGCAAGCCGTCGTCGTAACTCCCGGAGATCTCCGGCCTCATTTCCATCGCGATACAGTCGAATATAATACTGCACATATTAAAATGAATGTAAATGCCAATGTAGAGGAAATGATCGGACGCTTGCCTGGATTACAGGTGGATGCCAATGGAAATATCACCTACAATGGGCAAAAAATTCAACGGGTACTGGTGGATGAACAAGAGTTGTTCGGCTCAGACCTTACTATCGCGACCCGGAATTTGAATGCCGATATGATTGCTAAGGTCCAGGTGATGGATAGTAAGAGTAAACAGTCGCAATTCTCCGGTATCGATGATGGGCAGCGGATTAAAACCCTCAATTTGACCCTCAAAGAAGATAGTAAAAAAGGATATTTCATGAAAGCTGAAGCAGGAGGAGATGTTCAGAAATACTATCAGGTTAACGGTATCTTGGGTTCCTTCAAAGGCAAACAGCAATTGATGGTGTTGGGGCTTGTATCCAATAATAGCAATACGGGTTTTAACGAGGCCACTGGTGGCATGGGGACCGGCCTCTACATCGTAGAAAACATATCGGATCCCCTTGGGGCCAGCGCCGGTACAGGTATTCCCCGAGCGGCAGGAGGAGCCATCCATTATGCTAATGATTGGGGTAACTTCAGCGACCATGCTGATGCCTATTGTCGATATGGCCACATTCTGACCCAGCCCTTTTCCAGTAGCCTGACCGAGCAGATACTGTCGGATAGTGTTTACACTCAAATACAGCAGAATAATTCATTCAACAGGCTGAATGAGCAAAAATTTGACTCCCATTTTACTTATAATCTGGATAGTCTTTCCGCGTTCCAGCTTGCCATGCGAGGCAGTAATTCTAAAGGCTATAATCAATTTGCTTCTACCGGGAACAGCCAATTTAACGGTACTTTGATAAACGATAGTTATCGAACCATTAGCTCGGATGTCTTTAATCAAGATTGTGCTAGCGACTTTATGTGGAGGATACGAGGACGGAAAAATAAGGATCGCATCTTTTCAATAGTGTCCAATGTATCGGAGCAAAGCAACTCTGCCGATGGATACTTATTCACCCGTAATCATTTTTATTATCCCAATAACACTATATCAAATACCGACACGGTCGACCAACGAAAGTCCATTGCCACCGACGGATTGAACATTAATGCTTATGCTAGCTATAGGCAGCCAATATGGAGGGGTGCAATACTAGGCATAGTCTATGGCATTGCCCTTGCCACGAATCATGCTCAGCAGTCGACCTTCGGCCGCGGTAACGGCAAATATGATGAGAAGGTAGACAGTCTTAGCAATGATTATCGTGATATTTTCCTGACTCAGGTGAGTATGCTCAATCTTCAGGGGCAAGGTAAAAACATTGACTACGTCCTGGGAGGAGATATCTTGCAATACAATTACGAGGAGAATAATCTATTGAATAACTCTCTGTCAAAATATCATTATCTGAATTTTGCTCCCAGACTCACTCTAAACTATAATCCCAATTCATTGGAAGGATACGCCGTTGGCTATAAAGGCAGCACTCAATTCCCTTCTTTTGCCCAGCTGCAACCTATACGGAATAACAGTGATCCACTGCATATTACAATCGGAAATCCCAACTTACACCCTAGCTATTCGCATTCGTTTGGGCTGAGCTTCCACCGAGCAAGATCAATTATATATAATGTCAGCTTAAACGTTGGACTTATCAACAATAGCATCAGCACAAAGACCTATACAGACAGCCTGGGACGACAGATCAGCCAGGCCGTCAATACCAACGGCTCAGGAAATGGTAGTTTAAATTTCTATCTGAATACAAAATTAAAACCCTGGGACCTGGATCTTGGATTTAACACCAATATTACCTACGGCCGCACCGTTAATTATGTCAATGACCTACTAAGCAAAAATGATAGTTACACAGCTGGCGGCGGTTTTTCCCTTGCCAAATACGTAGCCAACATTTATAATTTCAGGATTATCACCAGCTTTCTGTATTCCAGCACAAGCAGTTCGATCAATGCCGGCCTGAAGACCAACTACTGGACACAAAACCACATCGCCCAACTCGGCTTCTTCCCCTGGAAGAACTGGGAGATCAACACCAATTGCAACTATACCTGGCGGCAAAAGACGAGCATCTTCGATAACCATAATTCCGTCCTCTTATGGAACGCTTCTTTAAATAGGAATTTCTTAGATAACCAGCTCACAGCGCGGATTTCCATCAATGACATCCTCGGCCAAAACGCCGGAATAACCCGCAGCATTACCGCCAACCAGATATCGCAGACCACATCTAACATGATCGGTCGATATTGGATGCTCTCCGTGCTCTACCGCTTCACCCATAAAGGAGGAAAATAACCAGGTATCACTGCTGGTGAATCTTGCGATAAGCCGCCGGCGTCAACTGAAAAGTCGTCTTAAACGTCTTATTAAAACTTCGCTGTTTCTTATACCCACTGTCCAGGGCAACGGCTTTTATCGAATCCTCCGACTCCACCAGACGCTGTGCGGCCCTTTCCATACGCTGTTGTATGATATAAGCATGTAAAGTAGTCTGCGCCAGTTCTTTAAATCCGGCCTGTAGCTTTTCCCTGTTGATGTTGAATTTTCGGCAGACATCCTGGACGGTATGTTGCTCATAAAGGTGTTCGTCAATATAATCCCTGATCTCCCGGATAAGTTGTTCGTCTTTTCTTTTCATGTGCTGGACAGGTTTATGGTCGTGATGAGGGTACTTGCGCTGGTAACGGGGGTACTAATCAGGAGACAATTTAACAGGAAGGAAAAATAAATTACTCCTTTTTTAAGAAATCGGCTGAAAGTAGAACAAGATCGTTGCCCCAAGTAAATAGTATTTTTACCATCCTCTATAGGGATTCACGTAGGCTTTTTTATACCGCAGTTTCTGCTGTAGGTCTATTGCATCCGCCAATTAGGCCCTTTTCTGCGGCCCGGAGAGGATTTTTTCCTAACTTCCCTATTTGCTACCATAAACTTGTCTGATATGAAATTGTTCTGTCTGCTGGCCGTCCTATCCCTCGCCGGCGCCCTGTCCGCACAACAGCCTTTCAACGGCGTAGAATCCAACCTCAGCAATCTTTTCCGTCTCTCCAATGCCAAAAGCCGGAGCATCAGCCCGGAGAATTTCAATGGGGCCAAAGGCGCCGCCGGCAAGGCCACGACAGGCACAGGCGCCAACGCCTCCCGCGACCTGGGTCAAGGCTGGAAGGTCAGCCCTTCGGTCGAAATAGCCCCCGGCACGACCTATACCATTGCTGAAATCGACGGCCCTGGCTCCCTCCAGCATATCTGGATGACACCTACCGGCAACTGGCGTTATTCCATTCTCCGGTTTTACTGGGATGACGAGACGACACCCTCCGTGGAAGCACCCGTCGGTGACTTTTTCGGGATGGGTTGGGGACAATATTCGCCCTTGCAGTCCCTGCCGGTCTGCGTCAACCCGGGCAGCGCCTTCAACTGCTACTGGCCTATGCCTTTCCGCAAGAAATGCCGGATCACACTGGAAAACATAGACGTGAAGAAAATGGTCCTTTATTACCAGGTGGACTACCTGCTGACAGATGTCCCGAATGACGCCGCCTATTTCCATGCCCAGTTCCGCCGGGTCAACCCACTGCCCTACAAACAAAATTATGTACTCGTGGATAGCATCAAAGGCAAGGGTCAGTACGTTGGCACATATATGGCCTGGGGCGTCCATAACAATGGTTGGTGGGGCGAGGGTGAGATAAAATTCTATATGGACGGGGACACAGAATGGCCGACCATCTGCGGCACGGGTACAGAAGATTATTTCTGCGGCAGCTATGATTTTGATACCCGGACAAAAAATGCGGCGGGTGTATCCGAGTCACACTACACAGAATTTTCAAGTCCTTATTCCGGACTACCGCAAGTGATCAAAGGGGATGGACATTATGGTTCGGAACAGCGTTTTGGCCTCTATCGCTGGCATATCACCGACCCCATCCGCTTTGAAAAAAGCCTGAAGGTCACCATCCAGGCCCTGGGCTGGCGCGATAATGACCGCTATCTGCCGCTACAGGACGACATCTCCTCCGTCGTATTCTGGTATCAGACCGAACCACATGGTGTTTTTCCAAAGATCCCGCTCAAAGACCAACTCGAAATAAATTAAACCGAAAACATGTTTCAGCGATTTGCAGCCATACTTTTTATTCTTAGCATCCTAAATAGTTGTTCAAACAATATGTCTACTACTCACTATGAGCCAGGAACCTTCGGTTATGACCTGCAGTTCTTACAAAACCACGACACTGTTATCGTGCTGCAAAACGGAGAGGCCCGGGTAGTAGTATCTCCAAAATACCAGGCAAAAGTATTCACCTCTTCTGCCGCCGGCGACACCGGGCCCAGCTTTGGCTGGATACATTATAAGGCTTTTGAAGGCCCTCAGGACCCGCATATGAACGCCTATGGCGGCTGGGACCGGAAGGAGGTAAATTCTCGCTGTTCTTTCCACCCGGAACAAAGATGGAATTCACCAACTGGAAGACACCGGCGGCATTTGATACCGAACCCTGGCAGGTGATGGACCGGGAAATGGATGCTGTAACGCTCAAAAAAGAGACCCGGCTTACTAATTATGCCGGTACGGAATTAAATCTTTCTATCACCCGGACTATTGGTATTTACAATCAAAAAAATATCGATAGTATCTTGTCCTTGATAAACGATGATTCTATTAAAGCCGTAGGCTACCAAACCGTAAATACCCTGACCAACACCGGTGACAAACCCTGGACCGAAGCTACCGGTATGCCCTGTCTCTGGTTACTCGACATGTTTAATCCTTCACCGGGTACGGTGATCGTCATTCCTTATGGCGGAGACACAACAAAACCCGCGACGACGGATTATTTTGGCGAGATCCCGGCGGACAGGATAAAGTACGATCAAAACACCCTGTTTTTTAAGGCGGATGGCAAAAGCCGCGGCAAGCTGGGCATCCACCCAACCCGGGCAAAGCCGGTGGCAGGCAGCTATGATGCGGAACACGGGGTGCTCACGATCACCCTATTCGATGTGGATACAGCCGCCCGTTATCTCAACCAGGAATGGAACACCACAAAACCGCCGTTCAGCGGAGATGCCGTCAATGCATACAATGACGGTCCGCTGGCCGATGGCAGCCAGATGGGTCCTTTTTATGAATTGGAGAGCGTTTCGCCGGCAGCCTTTTTATCTGCCGGACAGTCTCAAATACACCACCACAGCGTATTTCATTTTACCGGCCCGGAAGCCGCCCTGGATAAGATCAGTCAAAAAGTTTTGGGGGTATCTATCGATAAGATCAAGACTATCTTCAAATAAAAAGAACCCGCCGTCTGGTGCTGCGGGTTCATCGAAAAGAACAAGAAGACAGGCTATTGGTAGTCTGACCAATCCGGCAAGTCTGATCATTCCGATAGAAAGCGGATGGTGAAACTACCATCTTCCAGGTAATAGTAGCTTTTACGTGATCGCGAATACACCACAGGAGCCCCGAACTCCTTCATGAGCCGGATGTATTCGTACATGCTGCGTTCGGACATCCCGATCTTTTCGGCAAGTTGGCCGGGGGTGCCGGTACCCTTGATGCGGATCAGGTGATCGATCCGGTTTAGTCTTTGAAAGATTTCTTTTTGCATAGCAATAAGGTTTTTTGGTGAATGGCATTTAACTTTATGAAGTTAATATTCCCTGCTGAATTTGCATACGGGAATTGTGGTATGATAGATATTTTATATAAAAACAAATACATGAAAACACTCAAAAAATCATCCTTTTTATTACTATCGGGATTCCTGGTTTCGGGCAGCCTTTGGGCCCAGTCTGCCGATGACATTGTCTCTAAATACGTTGACGCCATCGGCGGTCGTAAACTGGTCAGCGGGATCAATTCCATCGTCATCGAAAGCTCGGTTTCGGTCATGGGCAGCGATGCACCCAGCACTACCTACATTCTCAACGGAAAAGGATTTAAAAGTGAGACAGACTTCAACGGCAGCAAGATCGTCAACTGCGTCACCGACAAAGGCGGCTGGGTTATCAATCCCATGGCAGGCCAGTCGACGGCTACGCCGATCCCGGACGATCAGCTGAAGTCCAGCAAGGGTTCCCTGCAGGTTGGTGGACCGCTCTTCGACTACGCAGCCAAGGGATACAAAGTAGAGCTGGCAGGTAAGGACACGGCGGACTATAAGCTGAAAGTGACGTCCAGCGGCGTCAACATCACGTATTATATCAACGCACAGACTTATTTCATCGACAAGATGGTGAATAAAGTCAGCGCCAACGGCCAGGATATCGAGATAGCCACGGCTTTCCGGGACTATAAAAAGACAGATTACGGTTATATCATGGCCTATACGCAGGAAGTGAAATATCCGAATTTTTCCCTGGCGATCACCCATACTAAGGTGGAGGTCAACAAACCGGTAGACCCGGCTATCTTCGAGATGCCGAAATAATTACCGGCGCGCCAGGCGGTAATTCTTGAAGGACATGATCTGCCGTCCTCCCAAAAAAGTCTGTTCGATAAAGGTCAGGACACGGTATTTCAGCCGCTCGTGTTTGTGGCGGGCAACGGTGGATTGATTCGTTGTGCGGCGCAGATGGTCGCCCCAGTTGAACAGGCGGATACGCTCGTCCATGACGCCCGGATGGGTATGGCGGTAGATGGAAAGGTGAGACATATTGCCGAAATCGAATTCCGCGGCTTCCTGGCTCATCATCTCTTCGGCCCGGGCCTCGCCCTGGTGGATGCCCTCGAAGACCCTGCGCTTCTTCTGCATGCAATGGGGCGGGCGCACCCAGCCATAATGGTAAATATAAGCGTTTACCCGCGCCACTTTCAGCTTGGAGGTGCCGGTTCTTTGCCGGTAGTTCACGCCGTCAAAACCGGGGATTCGCCGGAAGGACTGGGCCGACTCCCAGGAGTGAATATCCTTGTCATTACGGATGATGCGGATCTCATTGGCATACCAGGCATGGGACGTAATGTAATGGTCATAATCCCCCCAGAAATGACGGTATTTGAACAGGATGCCATCGACGGATTCGTCGGGTAACAGCTCTTCACAACGCTTACGGATGAGGGGAAGATCTTCCTCATGCACTACCTCGTCGCTCTGCACATAAAACAGCCAGTCACCGGTGCAGGCTGCCCGGGCAATATCGGTCTGGTGGGCATGTTCCATTCCACGGGGATATTTTTCCAGGTCCCAGACGGTATGGATGATACGTATCTTGTCGGAGCCAATGCTCTCAATTTCCTGGAGGGTATGATCGTCAGGGTCGCAATTGCCAAGGGCAACCACGAATTCATCACAGATGGGTAAGATAGAGGCAATAGCTTGTTTAATGGGATAATACAATTTTGTGCCGTTGCGCACCATTGTAAAGCCGCTGATGGTCATAGCCAGGTATTAAAGTTTCCGGGAGTAAATATTTTTGTCAGGGATATAGACGGACAAAATCCTTGCTTGGTTTACTCTGTGGGATTAAGACAATATTAAAGGCTGATCAGCGGGCCAATGTAACAATAGAGATGGTTTAACAAATGGATAACCGGCGTTTAACAGCAAAATGATGGAAAATCACCGGTAAGCAGAGCGCGAAAGATCGGTATGTCTTATTTCCGGTGGAATTTTCAGGGCTCAATGGGTAGAATTCCTATGTGGATAAACTTGATTTGGTATAATTTTCGCCGCTCTTGGGTGTGCTAAAATCCGTACTTATGAGAAAGACAATTGTCATCAACCTGCTGCTTATCCTGGGGTATTACCTGATTTTGCAATTATTGATCTGGATTTCCATGGTGTTTCGCTAGCGCCACCGGTTTAGAGCCCTCGCCGTAATGAATATGTTCGACGGGTATCGATCCATAGACGACTTTAAGGGTGGCCTTACCTTGATGAAACACGACATTGCCGAATCCGCTGTCAGTGGATAAAAAACTGGTGAAATCACCTACCCGGGAATTGACATAAAGGGTCTTCTCTACGGCATCATACCGTACACCCGTAAGGCTTTCTATCAAGGCATAACTCGACATGGCCCGCGCATACCAGTGGCCGCATTCGTATTCATCGAAGGGATTCCGGACACGGCCATCATAACGGCTGCGGCAGGTACGCACGATATCGAGCCCTTCCTTCACGCGGCCTTCGAAGATGAGATGGGAAGCCACCTGGTATTCGATGCCGGTCCACACTTCATTGCTATAGACAAAAGGCAGGGACAATTTGCCGCCTGCCGGCCAGGTACACAACAACAGCCCCCCTTCATTACCCAGGGCATAACCGGGCCGCTGCGGGTTGCTGTAGTCGCTGAGGTCTTTTTTGAGATTGTACCTATATACGGATCCAAGGTGGCTTTTAATTTTGATGGAGTCGAGAGGTTCCGGCAGCCCGCAGACACGCGCGATCCAGTCGCCCAACACTCCATCGGAAAGACAACCGGCGCCGTACTGGTATTTGGGGCCTTCCTTTTTTAATAAGGCGACGGCCTCCTCCGAATAACCGCCAAACATGGAGTTTTGCGAGGCGGTCACAGGGTCGGCGGTTTTCAGCCCCGTCCACTGTATCTTCTGGACAAAATACTGGCCATTGTATAGCTGCTGCTCCATAAAGGTTTTACCTTTCGTAAGGAGCTGGTTATACAACACCGTGTCTTCATTTAAATGACCGCTCATTTTGATCATGGCCTCCAAAGCACCGAGGTAAAAGCTTGTAGTCATGCCGTCGGGGCCCCAGAATTCAATATCGTAGGTATTATGGTGCGGCTCTTCCAGTGTCCCGGTATGACGGGGATCCCAGGTGGCGATGCAATATTCAAGACTTTTTTTGACATGAGGATAAAGATGCCTTAGCCAGGTGCTGTCGCCACTGATGCGCCAGTCCCGGTATACCTTCATGATGCCACCCAGCTGGCCATCCGAAGCGGCATAAAAGTTATGTGCCTGGGGGCGTATCGGCAGGGCGCTGCGGAACATCTGGTGGCCTTCCGTATTCTGGCTTTCGAAGAACTCCGTCTCCCGCAGGCTGCGTTCAAGCGCGGGGAAGAGATGAGCGACGGCCTGCGCATAATTCCAGACATGCGTACAGCTGCCGGGACAGCTGCCTTCCGTATCCCCGCATCCCTCCCAGCCCCAGAACCGCCCGTCATACTGACGCAACACGGTAGGTGATTTCAGGATGGTGAGGTTGGAGGCGACCGCTTCCATTACTTCCGCGGGAAGAGTACTGCGATAGAAGGCCTCGGTGAAGGTCATTGTATTTTGCCGGAGCCCGTTGTAGTGAATGCGCCAGTAGTCGGCGAGGGCAGTAATGCTGTTAAATTTGCTGCTGTACCATGGTTTGTAGAATCCGGAGGGGAGGTCGGCGCCGGGGAAGCGAAGCCGGCTGTCGGGCACGTACCACGCGACCATTACCCTTATGGTCTTTTCTTCACCGGGTTTTAGCGTAAAAGGCACGAACAAGGAGGCGCCGGAAGAGTTGGGCTGCGGGCCGACAGGGTTTGCCTGGGCGTCTTGTATTGCGTGCCAGGCCATGGTCAGCGGGTCGAACCAGCCTCCGCGAAACCAGCAATAGTCGACCACAGCCCCAGGATCGTCGGTGAAGAAAGCGATATCCCCTTTTTGCTGCGGGTCCTTTGCCGTATCCTGGGAGAGGATAAAGCCCTTATCAAGGGAAAGTATTTGTCTGAAATCAGGCAGGGTAGGGGAGTTGAAAGAGTAGACGTATTCCAATGTCCGGGCGCCGGTGTTTGAAAAACGATACTCCAGTCCGCCCACCGGGAGACTGGAGTTGTCTGCATCGGTAGGGATAAACGGACTCCATCCCGTGACCTGCACGTCGATAGATAATTTCGGGTCTTTCAGCGTGATACTCGCGAAGGGGTAACGGGCCTTGAACTCAGCCTCACGGAAACGCGCAAGGCCCCATGTTTTACCAGGCTGGCCGAGACCGGCGTCTTTTATCCCGAATTTTTTCCAGTCCGGGACAGGACCTTCCAATACCCGGGCGCTGCCAGGCTGGCCTTTGATGCTGATAGCAGCAAAAAAGCCGGGTTCATTAAATAGGTCCGGTTTGTTGCGGATAGAGAGATGGGAGAGGGCGCCCGTACCTTCGAGACAAAACATGCCCGCGCCGATGCCCCCGATGGGGAAAGCAACGCGCTGGAGGTAGGGGCCTTTGTAAGGGCTGTTGAAAGGCCGGCCAGGCGATGGCTGTTGAGCGATGACCGGGTTAACCCGGATAAAGATCATAAGGAGCAGGAAGAGCCGCAGGATCTTTTTCATATATGGAAAGCTTTTGTATGGAATTTTTGGAAGAGCCTATTCCTCTTCCAGCAGGTCGGGCCGCCTTTCCGCCGTTCGGTTTAATGATTCCTCATGCCGCCAGTCTTCTATCTTCTTCGGGTCACCGCTGAGGAGGATATCCGGGACCTTCTTCCCCCGCCACTCGGCCGGCCGGGTATATACCGGCGGCGCCAGCAAATTGTCCTGGAAACTATCAAATAAAGCCGAAGTCTCATCATTCAAAACCCCGGGGATCAGCCGCCCGATACTGTCCACCAGCACAGCCGCCGCCAGTTCGCCCCCGCTGAGCACATAGTCGCCTATGGATATTTCCCGCGTCACCAACGTCTCGCGTATGCGCTGATCGATGCCCTTGTAATGCCCGCATATGATGAGGACATTTCCTTTTAAGGACAAGCCATTAGCCATTTTCTGGTTAAGCCGCTCGCCGTCCGGCGTCATATAGATGATCTCATCATAGGGCTGGTCCTTTGACAAAGACTCTATGGCGGCCGCCAAAGGCTCGGGCATCATCACCATGCCGGCGCCCCCGCCGTATTGATAATCATCCACCTGCCCATATTCGTTGACGGCCCACTGCCGGAGGTGATGGACACGGATATCCAACAGCCCCCTGTCCCTTCCGCGCTGAACCATCGAATGTGCAAAGGGGCTTACAAGCAATTCCGGCAATACAGTGAGAATGTCAATTTTCATTCTGCAAACCTACAATAAAATATTTTTTGACCCGGTTTGGCTAAAATGACGGCAAATGGTGTAGTATATGTATGAATAAAACCATTGTTTTCCTGGGGTTGATTGTTTTGCCAGGGTTGATCCTGGTTGGCGCCGGGCCTTTATCCGCGCAGGACCTGTTCCGGATGCCGCAAGGAGTACAGTCCCGCGCCAGCACGGCAGAGAATATGAATGGAGTAAAGGGCGGCGGCGGCCGGACCAACGCAGGCGCTAAAGGCAGCGCCTTCACCCGGCTGAAGGCCGGCGAGAGCAAGACCCTGCTGGATATCGGGACTGCCGGCATTGTACAGCGGATATGGGTCACCATCGACGACCGCAGCCCGGAAATGCTGCGGTCCCTCCGGCTGCGGATGTATTGGGACGGCGCCGCCGCACCCGCCGTAGACGTCCCCTTCGGCGACTTCTTTTGCGCGGCCCTGGGGCAGCCGGTAGCCTTCCAGTCGGCCCTGTTCACCAATCCCGAAGGCCGCAGCTTCAATTGTTATATCCCCATGCCCTTTAAAAAGGGCGCAAAACTGGTGCTGACCAATGAGAGCAAGGCCGACCTGAAGTTGTTGTTCTTCGAGATCGACTTTGTAGAAGTCGAAAAGCCGGAGAAGGACCTGCTTTATTTTCATGCAAACTGGTCCCGCCAGCCCTCCTCTTCGATCGGCTCCGACGTCGGGCTATTGCCCGCTGTCGCCGGCCGGGGTCGCTTCCTGGGTGTTAGTGTGGGGGTGCACGTGAACCCCGCGTACGGTAATACCTGGTGGGGGGAAGGCGAGATCAAGATCTACCTGGATGGGGATAGTACCTATCCTACGATTAATGGTACAGGTGCGGAAGACTATATCGGGACCGGCTGGTCCGAAGGATTTTTTGCGCATGACTACCAGGGATGTTTAGTGGCCGATGGCGCACACGGGCAGTATGCTTTTTACCGTTGGCATATTCCCGATCCCGTTTGGTTTTATAAAGGGTGCAGGGTGACCTTGCAGCAGATCGGCGGCGGATTTGCCCCGGTAGTGAAGGACCTGCAGGCGAAACGGGTGCCGTTACAAATAGTGTCCATCTCCGGCGACAAAGGCTTTTACGGGCTGCGGGGAGACACCGCGGCGGCGCCGGCCTTGCTGCAAAAGACGGGGGCGGAAGATTGGTTGAATTTTTACCGGTCGGATGATTATGCCGTGACGGCTTATTATTATTTGGATAGACCTTGATGATTAGGACGCGGATCACTCTTCCATAAACCCGTCCAGGTCCCGCCTGTCCTTTTTTGTCGGCCGGCCAATCTTACTCTGGCGTTTGCCGGTGTTAAAACTGGAGGTCTGGAACTGGAGGCGTTCGATCTCTTCGGCAGGGGTGATGTCGATATAATAATTGATGGCCTGGGCATATTGCAGCCGATGGTCCAAAAGGGCGGCGACCTTGATGCGCCAGCGTTTGGCTTCGGTTTTGACTTCGTATTCGTCGCCGACACTAACGGTTTTAGAGGCCTTGGCAGAGTCGCCATTGTATTTGACCTTCCCTTTGTTACAGGCGTCAGTGGCCTCCGACCGGGTTTTGAACAGGCGGATGGACCAGAGATATTTATCGAGACGGAGTTTTTCTTTTTCGGGCATATGATGGTTGCAGCGGCGACAGGCCAGCCGGTATGCAAAAATAATTCAAAAAAAAGAGTAACCATCCGTTACTTTTTCCCTCCATTTATTATTTTATTTATAAATACAAAACTATAAATGCATGTATTATATGTGTATTCACGTTATTCGACCATTTTGTGCAAGAAAATAATAATGGTCGTCTGATGGTACACAGAAAGCACATCAGCCCAAATATAAACCAGGTTCTGGCCGAAACAAGTCCGGTTGAAAAATTGCAGATCAGTACTAAAATGATCCTGGCGGCTCATCTGGAAGATCTCATTACAGAACGGGGATAGGGGAAAAGTGAATTCGCTGAAAAGGTTAAAAAAAGCCCTTCTGAAATAACTAAATGGTTAAGCGGGACTCAAAACTTTACAATCGACACATTGGCGGAGATAGCGGTAGCATTGAACATACCTGTGGCAGAACTCTTTGCTCCACAAACAACCAGGCATTTGGGCATAGACAGTATAGCAGATTATGCGAGAAGGATTATGGATGAAGTAAAAAGACTTGGAACTGAAGCAACTAAAGCACATGATAGTATAACAATAGGATATTCCCTTTTTCTGGATGATTTGAAAATTCAGGACAAAGAACCTGAGTTAGAATCCAGAAAGGCGGATGTCAGAGCCAAAAATCTTCAATATATAAAAGAACTTTCCGGTTTAATGAAGGATGGGATCATTGAAAACAATAACGATATCCAAATTGCTATTAATGATATGCTATTATTGGGAAAGACCGCAGAGAAAGTCAGATTCAAAAATGATATTTCGACAGGAAGCCAGAGTGTCTAGTTTAGATTCTTTCTCCCATCCTTCCGCATCCAGCCTGAATTTTGCACTCCTGTTTTTCATTTTTCTTACGGGATCATTAAAAGAGAAGTGCAGGGTATAGAGTACATAGTTGATCTTATCCAAAAAGCCGGGCTTGGCCTCGATCCAGATCTACCATTTCCACCAGTCTTCGCCTTGATAGCTGAATCCTTGCGGCGCAGGTACAGAAGGAGAACTTTTCTTTACAGAAAATACGGGAAAAACACCCTTGCCATTTATTCCCCTAATGGCTATTATTACGGCAAAACCAAGCTGCATGCCCAACCCTAACCCCCTAAATCCTTTTATGCCAGGTATTTCTATTTTTGTAACAGGCTTCATCGTTTCATTAAGCCCTCTTTTGTCGTTTGGACAACTGCTGCCACACAAGTTGGCAAAGGACAGGATTGGGATGGTGCAGGCAGTAGTATCCTTTGCTCCTTCTATTAAAGCGGATGGACCTGCAGCAGCCGATGCACTTCCAACGATAACCAAATTCACCCCTACGTCGGCTGGTCCCGGAATTCTGGTAAAGATCGAGGGAACCAACTTCACAAAGGATACTAAGGTGACCTTTGGTGGGGTGGAGGGCACCGATGTCAAGGTCGGTACGGACGGGAAGGTCCTGACAGTTAAGGTTGGAAAAGGTGCTACCGGTGAAGTTGTTGTTACCAACAATAAAGGTAGCGCTACCGCGAATAATTTCACGTTTGTACCAGCGCCTACTATTACAGGTGTATCCCCGGACAATTTTACGACAGGAACAAAAATTGACATTACCGGGACCAATTTTATTCCCAATGTCACACAAGTATACATAGATGACATCCCGTTGACACCCTCAGCTAATACTTCAACGGTGATTACCGTCACCACATCCGGAGCCGTCAGCAACCGAAAAATTGTGATTGTAACAGCCGGGGGCACCGCTTCCTGGCCGACCAACCAGGCAATCCAGGGCAACGCCGATCTGACCCTGCCCGACCTGGGCAGCGGATTGACTATTATTCCAACCCCCACCTTTAGTTATACACAGGTCCATCAGAGTGGAAACCTCGGTTTTAACGCTATTGTTTGGGGTAACTCATTAGGAACGGACAGCACCCGGCAAAAGGTCGGCAATAAATTCCTGCTTCCTCAGACCAGCCTCTTTGGATTGAAGATAGAAGGGGCCGTCCGGCTGACACATCAATCCTCGAAATTCTCGCTGCTGCTGGATGGAGAGGTCAACTTTCTGGTGAAAAAAGTATCGTTCTATAATGTTGACGATAAGTCTACACTCAGCTTTAACCCCTTTGTAGTACATCCAAAACTTGGACTGACTTCCTCCTTTTTTAATGACAATTTCTTTGCCAGCGCCTATTGGCATTTCCTCAATGTGCTCACTGAAAATAAGGCGTTCGCCGATTTCTTTCACACCGGCGCAAGAAATGTGTTTGTCTATCCCGAGCTGAATGTGGGAAGCATCTTTGACATTAGTCATGGCGGCAGCCAATCGATGAAAATAGAACTGACCATGCTCATCAACAACGGCGACGCGCAGAATTTCTATTCCTCCGCCAACAATGTCATTCCCTATCTGAAGATCTCCTTTTTATCCAAATTATAAACCATACTTTTTGCTTTTTCATTTATCGTTGTTTTGTGATGCAAAGATGGGTATCTTTAAAAACCAACTAACCGTTTCTCCAATGCAAGCAAAACAACTCCTTACCGCCATCGTATTTTTATTCTTCTTCCTGCAAAACAATTTTGGCCAGACCCTGATCCATGCCAACGAGCAGAGAATAGAAGCCAGGATCAAAGAACTTGCCCTGACCGGCGACAGTGCATCGGGAATCCTGAGAAGAGTAGCCTACTCGAATGGTGACATCGCGGCAAGGAAATACATCACTTCCCTAATGCAATCCGTCGGCCTCTCCGTCACGACCGATCCCGCAGGAAATATCATCGGAAAAAGGGCAGGGAAAAATCCTGCCCTGCCACCCATTTCATTTGGCTCACATACAGATGCAGTCCCGAACGGCGGGATCTATGATGGCGACCTGGGCGTCATTGCAGCTATCGAATGCATACAGCTTTTAAACGAAAAACAGCTGGTCACGGATCATCCCCTCGAAGTAATCGATTTTGTGGACGAGGAAGGCGGCCTTACCGGAAGCCAGGCCATGATCGGTGAGTTGACCGCGGACAGGCTCAACGCCCTGACCAACAGCGGAAAAACCATTCGCCAGGGGATCCGCGATCTTGGCGGAGATCCTGATCACCTGGATAAAGCCATTCGCCGGCCGGGGGCTTTGCAGGCCTTTCTCGAACTCCATATCGAACAAGGGGGCAACCTGGAAAAAGGACACAAGGATATCGGCGTGGTGGAAGGTATTGTTGGGATCCGGGACTGGAGTATCGTGGTAACCGGTAAGACGAATCATGCCGGCACAACGCCCATGTTACTTCGCAAAGATGCGCTGGTCACCGCCGCCAGGCTGATCCTCCTTATCAATGAAATCGTTTTAGCCATTCCGGGCAGGCAAGTGGCGACGGTGGGCCAGATAACCGCCTCACCCGGCGCTACGAATGTGATCCCGGGCAAGGTGACTATGAGCCTGGACCTGAGGGACCTCTCCAAACAAAAGCAGGACTCTGTATTTGACATCATCCGGCGGAAAGCCGACAGCCTCGCCGGCGCCACCGGAACCGCCATCCGGTTTATCCCCGTTCATGCGTCGATACCTGCCGTCACAGATAAGGGTATTCAGGACATGATTGCCGGCTCCGCCCGTGAATTGGGATTGTCATCCATGTACTTACCAAGCGGGGCCGGGCATGATACACAGGATATGGCTCGTATAGCTCCCGTGGGTATGATATTTGTTCCAAGTAAAAATGGGATCAGCCATTCGCCGGAAGAATATACGGCTCCAAAAGATATGGCTAACGGGGTAGACGTGCTGTGCAGAACTATTTTGAAGATCGACAGACCCGGGCAATAAATCGCTAGTCAAGGACCATGCCGCTCTTCTGAGGCGCGCTTCACCGGGCACGAGATTTTCTGTAGTATCAAAAAAGCATATGAAACAGTCAAAGCTCATCATATCCAGCCCCGAATTCATCGATGAAGGGCTGATCCCCCTGAAATTCACCTGTAAAGGGGAAGGTTTCAACCCCGCCCTGGTCATCGACGGCGTACCGGACGGCACGCACAGCATGGCGCTGATCATGGAAGACCCTGATACGGCCAAGGGCACATTCACGCACTGGGTGCTCTTCGACATCCAGCCGGCAAACAGCATCAGCGAGAACAGCAGCCAGGGCGTCAGCGGGCTCAACAGCCGCGGAGAGATGGGTTATACGCCGCCTTGCCCGCCATCGGGCATCCACCGGTATTTTTTTCATGTGTTTGCGCTGGACAGCGCATTGGATTTGCACCCGGGCTCCGACCGGTCAGCGGTGGAGGCGGCCATGGAAGGCCATATTCTGGCAAGCGGCAGCCTGATGGGAAGGTTTGGATTCGTAAGAGCGGCTGGTAAAGAATCCGCAACAAAAGGCGCCAACGAATCTGCGACAGAAGGATATCATGCCGACCGGACCATCGTCGACGAAACCGGCGCCGGCGCCTGGACGACGGATAAGAAAGTGCAGCATGGCACAGAAAATTAAAATTGAAATTTAAATAGATCGCTTATTTTAGGGTGTCGGTATACACTACCATTAAACCCCTAAAACATGAAACAGAAAAGTCTCTTTGCTGCTTTATTCCTTTTTTTATTTGGATCCTCCATTGCCAACGCTCAAAATACTTTTCCTGTCAGCGGGAATGTGGGCATCGGTACTACAAGTCCGCAATTTTCATTGGATGTCACCGGGTCAAGCCGGATAGGCGGAACTTTTTATTCCAATACCGGTCTGCAGGTATACGGTAATCCTTCGGCATGGCCTGCCGGTAAGGGAATACAGCTAGCCTATGTGGACGGTAGCACCGGATACGGATATCTCACGTCATTCAATAATACAACTTATAGCTTTACTCCGCTTGTTCTCAGAGGCTCGGATATCATCTTCCAGTCTTTTTCCTACTATGGGTCGATATTTAGTTCCGGCAACTGGGTATTGAGCTCAAACCCAGTGGATGGGGGATTCAAATTAGATGTGAACGGTTCGACCCGTTTGTCAGGAACGGTTAATCTCACCGGATTGTCCGGCGATAATACGCAAGGCAAGATCATAGTATCCGATGCGAACGGGAAATTATTTTTTCGCGATGTTGCAACGATCAGCGGATCGGGTTCAAATGGCTGGTCACTGTCCGGTAATACCGCCGTCAACCCGGCTACTACTTTCCTCGGCACGACGGACAATAGTCCCATAACATTCCGGACAGGCAATGCCGAACAAATGCGCATAGACGGAACGACGGGTAATGTAGGCATCGGTACAACCCAGCCGCAATCCAAACTCGCAGTGAAAGGGACGGTCACAGCACAAAAGATTGTCGTCACCCAATCCGGTTGGGCGGATTATGTTTTTGAACCAGCCTATAAGCTGATGCCGCTGAAAGACCTGGAAAAATTTGTCGGTGAACATGGACATTTACCGGAAGTACCTACGACAGAAGAAATAGCCAGCAACGGTAAAGATATCGGCGAGAACCAGACCCTTCTTTTGAAGAAGATAGAGGAAATGACCCTTTACCTGATACAGCAAAACAAAGAGCTGGAAGAATTGAAACAAGAAAACAGGCAGCTCCGGCGTATGATCGTTCCATCCCATATTTCACGTCGTTCATCACATTTACGCCGCCCGCTCGCGGCTAAGCGCTAATCAAAGACCCTGCACGAACAACGGCGGATACCGCGACCTTACTCCTACGCGCGACAGCGCCGAAGCCCAGGTCGCTGACGCTTCGCGAGAATCCCGAAACCAGGCAGAAGCTGGAAAAACTGCAAAAAGAGAAATGAAAGCAGATCAAAAAGAAAAATGAAAGCAAATTACTGCCGTGTAGAATAAGCGGATAAACGTGCGTATACCGTTATGGCCGTGTCGAATCCGGCAATGAGCGTGTTTGCTTGGAGTATCTGACGGTCATCGATGTTTGAAACCGGTCAAATTTTTTTAACAAATCAATAGGAAAATCCAAATACTTTTCTTTTTTTTGACAACAGAATATCCGCACCCCGCACTACCATTTTACCCAACCTATAACCGTAAATCAAATGAAACAACGCCTTTGCGTGGAACGCGGGTCACTGTATCCGTGTATACCGGAATTTATTTATTCCTCCTCTTACCAGTTTATACTTCCACCTGTATTATTTCAATCTAGTCGGTAAAAGTTAACTAGGGTATCTATACCGTCTTTGTCACTACGCCTGAATTTGGGCGAAGAGGCGGTGCCATGAATTTATTTTACTCTCGCGCCAATACCTAAACAAATGAAGTTTTTACCATCGATGTGTAGCTTGTTTGTCGCCTTCGCCGGTTTTACCACGGGTCATTCACAGGGTTTTGTACCGGCGGTCAAGGGGGATTCATTGCCTGCCGCGCTGAAACAGCAGGTGACCCAGGGCGTCAGGTTATTCGAAGACGGCAAACCGGTGACGATCAACCACCTGAGCGCGGAGGCCGACTACAGCTATTTCCGCGATACCTCAGGAATGGGGCTGGGCGCCTTCCGCAACTTAACCGGCACTTTTGGCTACAGCCTCGACTACAGCATCGGCCTGGCAGGTATGCCCTTTACGATGAGCATCCGGGAAAGCAACGGCATCAATACGTCGAACTATACGCCTTTTAAAAACTTCTACCAGTTTAACTTCGACCATACCCAATACCTGCAGACCCTGCGCAGCAGGCTCCTGGAAAAGCTGAGCCCCGAAGCCATCATGAACTCCGCCCTTGCCCGGGTAAAAACGATCCGGACACAATATGAACAGCAGCTGCAGGGCGAGATCACGAAGATACAAGGCGAGTATACAAAGGAATATAAGGCGCCCATCGCCGTCCCGGCAGACGCGACCAACCTTTCCGCCAACGATATGGGTGCGCTGAGAAACCGCCTGCTGCCCGGCACTGCCCTGCAGAAATACCAGCAGAACATGGCCCTCGTTCAGAATATGCTGCAGAACAAAGATCCTAAAACACTCGCTATAGATTCCAACTATCACAAGGCCCTCGGCGAGGTAAAGAAATACGAGGCCATGGAAAACATCTATTCGAAGGTAACGACCTACAAACAGCGCTTCCAGAACAACCCGCTGGTCAAACAGCTGATGTCCCAGTCTTCCTTTACACCCGGCGCCCTGAAATCCTATCTCGCCGACCCCAATAATTTAAGCCAGGTGCTCGACGACCAGGCCAGCATGAGCACGATGCAGAAATTGTTTTACAATATCAAGACGCTCAACCTGGGCCAGAATGCTGTCAACTCTGGTGATCTGGGGCTGAACAACCTCGTCAATACCGGTGTCAATACCGAATTTCAAAATAAGTCGGCCAGCATCGGAATGATCTATGGACAGAACAACAATGTCAACAACTGGCAGCAGGCCGGCCTGACCAGCCCTGTTACCAATGAGTACAGCAATCTTACCGGCTTTAAAGTTGGCTCGGGCACGGGCAGCCCGGTGGACCAGTCGCTGGCGATAAATTTTTTCCATTTTAATAATAATACCGGCAGCCCGGGCGGGGTCAACGGCGGCGGGCCGGCCAACGGCGCTTCCTCCTACCTGCCCATGGCGCCGCGCCAGGACGGGGTCATTTCCCTGCACACCGGTATGCAGCTGGGCGGCACGCATAACATTACCCTGGACCTGTCCAAGTCCTTTGGCTCCTTCCAAAATACGGGCGGGGACAGCGCCGGCAGCAAGACGGCTTCCAAAGGCTCGCTGTTCAACAGCGCCGGTAAGGCCAACTATGCCGGCATCCTCAACTACACCGGCCAGGTATGGAATACGGATATCAAGCTCTATCTTAAAAAAGTCGGGTTGGGATACAACAATCCCGGGAATGCCTTATTGCGCAGCGGAGAAAGCCAGGTCGGCTTTGGGCTGGCCCGGAAATTCTGGAGCCGGCGGCTCAGCGTCAAATACGACGGGGACTATCGCCGGCAGGTATTCGACCCCTATGGTAATTTCGTTTATACCGCCCTGACCAACAAAATACAAACGGGCTTTAAGATCGACCGGAACGACCGGGTAAACCTCACCTACCAGCGCAGCGACTATCGGTCGGATTTTTATGGCCAGCCTTCTGCAACGGGTGTCAATTCCCGGCTGCAGCTGGACGCCAATTATCGCTTCGTGGTCGGCCACAAAAAGATCCTGAATACCCTTACCATCAGCCGGCAGGAGATGCATATTCCTTTTACCGACAGCACCAGCCTGTATTCCAATACATCGGTGCTGGTGACCAATACGTCTTCCTTTATGGTGGGCAAGAACCTGCTTTCCCTGACCATCCTGTCCAACCAGTCGAACAATAAGACCTATTATTTCAATACCTCGATGTTCAGCACCGAAGCCAACTATTCCTATACCTTGCCGGGTTGGCCGAGGATGGCCAGCGCCCTGGGTTATTATGACAATACAGGCTGGAATAAACAGCTGGGCATCCGGCAGCAGCTGAGCGCGACGGTTAAAGAGAAGGTCAGTCTGGATATCCAGTTCGGGTATAAAAAAGCGATCCGGATCATCCAGCCCCAGCTGGCCAACCAATTATTTGTGAGCGCAGGCGCCCGGTATACTTTTAAATAAGCACCATTTTGAATGAGCACCCGATACACCTTTAAATGACGACTATGAGCCGATACCTTCTAATAAGCCTTATTTGCCTCCTGCCGCTGAGCAAGCTGTTCAGCCAGGTGAATTTTATCTTTATGCCCGAGGTCTATGGCCGCAGCATCGACGGGGTGGGTAATTTTCAGGCCCAGAGTCTCAGCAGCCAGGCCAAACGCGGGCAGGTATACATCACCGTAAGAGAAAACATCAGCAGATCACCCATCGTGACCATCGTATCGCCGCAGTTTACCCTCAACGTCGGGAATTCCCCTTTTCCCCTAAGCGCCTTTACCGCCAGCAGCTTCACCTTTGCCTCCAATCCCATGGCGGCCATCGTCAGCCAGACCCGCAATTTTCCGCCGGGAGAATATACCTACTGCTACCGCTGGGTGCCGGCCGATAAGACCGACGATTTTGAGACCTGTTTCGATGCCAATATCCAACCCCTGGTGCCCATCAGCCTCATCAGCCCCGCCGACGAGGATAAGATCTGCCAGAAGAGGCCGCCGCTCAGTTGGCAGCCGCCTGTGCCTTTTCCGCCCACGATGCGCTTCCGCCTGCAGCTGACGGAAAAAAAGAAGGGAGCCTCCATAGAGAACCTGCTGATGAATGCACCGCTGGTCCTGCTGGATAATATTCCCTCGACCACCGTCAACTATCCGTCCTTTGCCCCCGACTTACAGGAAGGACATACTTATGTCTGGCAGGTCGTGGCCTATCAAAATGGGATCATCTTATCCAGATCCGAGATCTGGGAGTTCACCGTTCAATGCACCGATCCGGTAAAACCCAGCCCCAATGACAGTTACCGGGAGCTGAAAGACCTCGTGAACGGGAATTATTATTATGCGACACGGTTTTTGAAGTTTTCGTTCCAGAACAACTACAATGTGAAAAAGCTGGATTATGAGATCTATGCGACGGAGGGTGGGTCGACCAGGATCAGGAACCTGCCCGAGGTAGCCATCGTACACGGGATGAATAAAATAGACATCGACCTCACCAGTCTCGATCTGGAAGAGGGGAAACACTATATGTTGAAAATATACCCATTTAACGGGCAGTCTATCATCATTCGATTTGTTTATCATGAAAACGACCCGGTCAATGAATAAGATTTTACTGTGTATAACTGCAGGACTCTTGCTGCTGTCCTGTCACTCGCGGCAACCCTCCATTTATCCAGCCGAAAAACATCAGGCCGCGGTAAAAAGGCCAGGCACGATGTTGTATGTCGACAGGGCCGACAACCGGATGGTCATGCAGGCTACCCCGGGTTCGGCCAACGACTTCTCTTCCTTTCGCATCGGGTGGACCGACAGTCTGACTGCGCTTGGGGCAAACCGCGAGAAGGAAAGATACTTTCAGTATCGGATGCAACAAGACTGGCGGGCACTGGTGAACGGGGACACGTTGTATCCTGTCTTTTTTCAGGAGAAACCCGGTTTGAACCAACAATTGAAAGAGGGGGTCATCGTCTTTGAGAACGCGCAGGGTGTTCAGCCGGATACCCTGGTCTACCGGGATTCCTTTGGCAATTGGGGAACGCAAATTTTTGTTCTTAACCGAAATTAACCATACAGGCATGTTTAGGATTGGAAAGAAAAATCAGAAGGGGGTTGCTGCTTTTTTTCTGCTAGTGATGACCATACAGAGTTTTTGGCCGGCGGCGGCCTATGCGCTTACGGCGGGCCCAAGCCAGCCGGAGATGCAGAAATTTCAGCCTGCCGGCGCGGGTGATATGGTCGATCTGTTCAGCGGCGACTTTAAATATGAGATCCCTTTAATGGATGTCGGGGGTTACCCGGTGAACCTCACCTATCACAGCGGCGGCGGGATAGAAGATGAAGCCAGCTGGGTAGGTTCGGGCTGGAGTCTTAACCCCGGGTCAGTAAACCGGACGATGCGCGGCATTCCGGACGATTTCAACGGAAAGGCTTCCGGCCTCAATGATGCAGGTGATATAATCAAGAGCAGCCAATACCAGAAGCCGTTTCAAAAGATAGGCGGCGAACTGACGATAAAACCATCGATCTTTTCGTGGGAGATAGGCGCGGGCAGTCTGAAGCTGGGTGTTTACAAAGACAACTATTATGGGATGGGGGCCGAACTGGGCGCTAGCCTCAGCTTTCATACGGACAAGGACGCCGATGCCACGTTGACAGCGGGATTGGGACTGACCTCTGATTCGAGGGAGGGAGTTACCCTGAGCCCCAGTTTTTCCATGACGTCCAACTATGAGGATAATAAAGAACTAAACAATGCGGGGCTTACCGGCGGGTTTAATTACAATAGCCGGCAGGGACTCAAGTCGGTTAACCTGAGCCAGTCTTTTGGCATCAATGGCACCAATGATGATGGGAATACGGGTGGGTTTTCCGCCACGGTCGCCTCTTTTGACAAATATTTTGGCATGAGCTATACTCCTACGCTTGGAACAAACACCAGCAGTAGCAATAGGTCTTATAATCTGGACCTCGGGCCGCAATTCTTTGGTGGTTATTTAGGGCTGGGCGGGAAGGGTTATTTCTATAACCAGCACTATCTGGAGCCCAGTGTCTCCCTGCCGGCCTATGGCTATCTCAACTATGCAAAGGGCAGGCTAAACACTAATGCCATACTGGATTTCAACCGGGAGAAGGATGGTCCTTTTATCACCGGCGCGCCGGCGATACCGGTGCCGGTGTCTACTGAAGACTATTTTACCGTCACCAGCCAGGGGGGTGTACAACAGTTCAGGCCTTTTTATAATGGTGAGTATACGGTCTTCGACAGAACCTATACCAATATTACCAGGACCACCGGGATCGGGGCGACATTTGGGGCCGGTAATGCCTTCCAGGTAGGTGCGCGCCTCGATGTCGACAACACGCATGCTGTGACCCGGCGCTGGGATAATATTTATACTACGGCGGCTGATCATGACGCTGCCGGATATTCAGAATTGACGGGTGATCTGCCGGAGCCGGTGTATTTCAAAAAGACGGGTCAGCTGACAAAGATGGATCAGTCCTATTATAGCCAGTTAAACAAGGATGTCACGCAAAAAGTATCACTTCATCCCAACCAGCTGACCAATGGACCGAATACGGAGGCTGCGTTTGTCTACAATGGGGGCCAGCAGGCGGTTCAGCCGATACAGCGGGCCAGGAGGGATACGAGGACGGCTACTTTCAGTTATCTGACGGCCGGCGAAGCCGGCATATATGGATTGGACCGGAAGATCAATGGTGACCCGGCGCTGCCGAGGGTCGACCTGCCCGGCGGAGGGGATAATTTTGCCTTGGTACACAAGGCGCATCATATCTCGGAGATGATGGTGACGGACGAGGAGGGAAAGCGGATGGTCTATGGGGTGCCGGTCTATAATATTGATCAGGAGGAAGTGTCTTTCAGCGTCGATGGTCAACCCGGTGCTCACAATTCCTGGAGCCCTGCGCGAAAGAGCGGACTGGTGAATTATACGCCAAACGGGCACAATAGTTCGGGCAATGGCAGCGGGAGGCTTCATATTTATAGCCGGAAGAGTATTCCGCCTTATGCGACTTCATTTTTGCTGACGGGGATACTTTCGCCGGATTATGTCGACAAGACAAAGGATGGGATCACGGACGACGACCTGGGTACAGCGGTGAAGTTCCGGTATAAAAAGGCGCCTGCCGGTTACCGGTGGCGTGCTCCATTCGCCGTCACGGGTGGTATCGCCAATTATAGTGAAGGATTCCTGTCGGATACCAAGGATGACAAGGCCAATTATGTCTATGGGCAAAAGGAACTGTGGTACCTCGATACGATACAGAGTAAGACGATGGTGGCGAAGTTCTGGACCCACACCCGGGAGGACGGTCTTGGGGTGGCGGGTGAGAATGGTGGGGTGGACAATAGTCAGCAGATGATGAAACTGGACAGTATTCAGTTGTATTCCCGGGCCGACCTGGCGAAAAACCCCAATGGCGCCGTACCGATAAAAGTCGTTCATTTCGAGTATGACTATTCGCTTTATCCGGGGGTGACGAATAATTCGGGGGCCAGCGTAATGCTTCCCGACCCGCTGGACCCGTCGTCGGCGACCGATGTCAATGCAAAACACGGCAAGCTCACCTTAAGAAAGGTCTACTTCACTTTCGGCACCAGCAGCAGGGGAAAGTCCAATCCTTATATACTCTCATATGATATGGACCCGGTCAGCGGGGTGAGTGGGTTACCGGCCAATCCCGATCCGCTGGAACAGCTCGATCAATATACGCAGCGGCAGACCGATCGCTGGGGTACCTATAAACAAAGTGCTTACAACCGCCTGGTCGGCGGAAACCCCCAGGTGAACAATTCCGAGTTTCCGTATTCGCTGCAACCCTCCAACTACGAGACCTTTGACACCCGGCAGCTGGCCGACCTTTTTGCGTCCAAGTGGCAGCTGAATTCGATTACGACACCTACGGGGGGAATTATCTCTGTCCAATACGAGTCGGACGACTATTCGTATGTGCAGGACAGACAGGCGATGGAAATGTGTCCGATGACCAGCACTGACGGGTCCGCCAGCAAAATGACCGGGCTGATCGGGTCGAATAAACTATATGTAAAGGTCCCGGTGGCGGTGGCCGATCAGGCGGCTTTTATCCAAACCTATCTCAGCGGATCAACGGGACAGCCCTTGAGTAATATTTCCTTCAAGGTATATGCGGACATCGACAACCACGATCTCAATTATGAATATGTATACGGGTATGCCGAGGTCGACTACAACACGGCCTTTGATATGAGCCTTATGTCCGCCCAAAACGTAGTAGGCATCCCGGTAAAAAAGGTGAATGGCTATAACCCGGTGTCCAAGGCGACCTGGCAGATGATGCAGAACGATCTTCCACAGTTTGCCTATCCCAACTATGATAACTCGGATGTGGATGGGTTGGCGGGCGATGTGGGGGCGGCGGTCCGGTCGCTGATACAATCCTTTGTCAATTTCAGGGAGCTGGGACAGTCCTTTGACGTGACGGCGAGCGGAAAATCCTTTGCGGACCGCATCGATCCGTCCAAAAGTTTTATCCGGCTGAATAGTCCCATCGGTACCGGAGGGGCTATCGGGAAGTCAGGTGCGCCCAATCCTACCTATGGAAAACTGGGCGGGGGCGCCCGGGTGCATAAGGTGGAGATCTCGGATAACTGGGTGGCCATGGGCAGCGGTTCGGGTTATAAGACGGTTGCCTATGGTGTCCGGTACGACTATACGTTGAAAAACGACGCCGGCAAGCTGATCTCTTCCGGTGTTGCCGCCTATGAGCCCGGCATCGGGAATGAAGAGAATCCTTTTCACGAGCCGATACCCTATACCGAAAAAGTACAATGGGGACAGGACCGGTATCACTTTATCGAAAAACCTTTTGGCGAATCTTACTTCCCCGCCGCGGAGGTGGGTTACAGTCAGGTAAAAGCGGTCAATTATGGGGTTGACAAGACGGCCGGTGGCACGCCTTCGGAAAACACCGGATACACGCTTTCGAGGTTTTATACGGCAAGGGACTTTCCTACGCAGGTGGACTATCTGCCGCTGGAAGAAAGAAATTATGAGAATGACCTGACGCTGCTGCTGTTTGCGTCCCAATATACGATGCGGGTCTCCAATTCGCAGGGATTCAAGGTGACGCTGAACGACATGCATGGAAAGCCAAAATTTGTCGGTGTCTATGATAACGGGGATGCTTTGCTCTCTTCGACGGAAAGCTTTTACAGCGTAAAAGATGACAACGCGCAGCAGAAACAGCTCAACAATACCGTGCTCACGCTGGACGAAAACGGGAATATCGATGGAAATGGCAGCCTTATCGGCACCGATGAAGAATTGGTGACGGATATACGCGAGAGCAGCACCAGCAGCTCGGGAACGAGTATCGGAGCTTACCCGGGCGGCTCCTGGTTTTTCTTTTTTCTTCCGTTTGGAGCCGTCAACTACAACCATACCAGCAGCCAGCGGAATTATAATTCGGTTTCTACGATAAAGGTGATCCACCAGTATGGGTTGCTAAAGCAAACCAGAACCACGAAGAACGGTTCGACGATAACGGCGGACAATCTTTGCTGGGATGGGCAGACCGGGGATGTGCTGGTGACGAGGAGCCAGAACGAATTCGATGACTATACCTATGCTCTCCACTATCCTGCCTATATGGCCTATGATGGCATGGCCGGCGCCTACCGGAATCTGGGGGCTTTGTTTGTCGGTCTCACACTGACCAATGGGATCATCCCCACCGGGATGAACAGCTATTTTGCGCCGGGTGATGAATTGGTGGATGTGGATGACGGGGCCGATATACACGGCTGGGTCATTCCCCGGCCAGGAGCGCCCGGTTACCACCTGATCGACGCCAGCGGGAATTTTATTACTACCACGGGTAACTACCGGCTCGTACGTTCCGGTCGCAGGAACATGCTCAGCGCCGGCACGGGCACAGTGGTGACGATGAATAATCCGTTGGTTGCCGTAAACGGCGGATATATGCTGCAGGCGGGAGTGGACAAGAAGGTGCTGGATGCAAAGGCGGTGACGTATAAGGATGAGTGGGATGTGCCGGTGGCTAAGATCCTGCAAACGACATCATCGACTGAAACGGATTCGTGGTATCCGGGAGGTGGTGTCGGCAAATCTGGTTACATCAGCAACATCTACACGCTGGCTGCGGCCCTTTTTACGACAAATCCTGCTACCGGAAGGTTGTATGCCTATTCCTACGCCGGGGACAACGTGAACCTGGGCATGATGTTCAATACCGCTATACAAAATGGGACATTATCTTCAACCGCCGTCAACAATTTTTTCATGAATTGCAACGCCGCCGGTGTTCTGCCCGCACCTGCCCTTTCACAATTAGGTTATGCTCTCGTTACTCAGCGGAGCATCCCGCCCAATTATAGCATCCGGGTCGGTGATATCGCCAATGTTACGCTGAACGGTGTCCATTTAGCCGTCATAACGTTTGACAAGATACCCTCCACTCAACTTCAGGCGATACCATTCCACTGTAGTTCAGCTGCCACGTCGCCAAACACTTGTGGCGGCTATGTGGATGAATTCATGAGCACTACGAGTGACTGTACGAATAATCAGGATGTGGCATTTTCCTGGGAATCTGTGCCCATCACGATGCAGTTACCGCCCGTTTCCACCTGCATAGATCCGTTGAACCAGGTGCTCAATCCCTATTACCAGGGCGTAAAGGGTGATTGGCGGGTCGACTACGATCACGTCTACCAGGTGCACCGGGCGCAGACCTCCGTCAACGCCGGGCAGAATGGAGCCACCAATATCCGGACCTCGGGTTATTATAACACATATACCCCCTTCTGGTTCCTCAGCGGCCGTACCCTGAATCCGCTGCCCGAGGTGACGTCGCCGGTGCAACATACGCTGGCGGACCCCCGCTGGGAATGGACCAGCAAAGCCATCCACTATGATGTAAAGGGCAATGCCGTTGAGAGCGTCGATCCCCTGAAGCGATATTCGGCTGCCTTGTATGGATATCAACAATCCGTACCGATCGCGGTGGCCAGCAACGCACGTCATAATGAGATAGCCTTCGATGGGTTTGAAGACTATTATTTTCAGCTGAATCGTTTTGGCAACTCCGATCCCTGTCCGCCCTTACGGCATCTCGATATGGGATTCCCGGCGACGCAGACACAGAATTCTCCGATCTGCGCGGGCGACAACTGTATCGTTTCAGACCCGACCAATGTGCATAGCGGCAATTACAGCCTTAACCTGCATTCGTCCATCAATATATCACAGCCGGGTGGCAGCGCGAATCCTCCGGGTAATGTGCTGGGTTTTGACGGCCTGGAAAGATATATCCTGTTGTCCAACGAACAGGCGGCTGGTTTCGCGCCGATCCTCAACAAGAGATACCTGTTTAGCGTATGGGTGAAAGATGCTGCTCCTGCAAGCAACAAGCTCTCCGGTTTCCAGGTGAGCATCAATGGCGGCAGCATTGACCTCAGCAACAAGATCGTTCCGGTCGTCGAAGGGTGGAAGAAACTGGATCTCTATTTCACGGCGACCGACCATTTTACAATGCAGCTGACGGGCGGCGGCGGCATCTATATCGATGACCTTCGTTTACTGCCTTTTGACGGCGAGTTGAAGACCTTTGTCTATGACGACCAGACCATGCGGCTGACGGGGCAGCTGGACGAAAACAATTTCGGGGTCTTCTATGAATATGACGAGGAAGGTACACCCATCCGGGTGAAGAAGGAGACGGAGCGGGGTGTGATGACCGTAAAAGAGAACCGGCAATCTTATAGAACGTATGTAAAACCGAATTGACCTATGTTTTCAAAAAAGATCATTCTTTCCGTTGTATTTGTGCTGGCCCTGTCCGGCGCCATGGCTGGTTATCACTGGTGGAAGGTTTCCGGCGACCGGCCTGTCCCGGAGAAGACCATGCCCTCTGCCGCCGAAGAGTTTGGCAAGGTCATGCAGGCCTATGGCCGGGCCGATTCCCTGTCCGAAGTCTCGGGTACGATCCGGATCTATGACAAAGAAGACAAGGGGTCGCTGAAAGAAACAAAGACCTTTTGCTTTGTCCGGTCGGGGGCGGGATATTATGCCCGGCTGAGTTATCTGCAGACCTATTGTGACGGAGTCTGGATGGTGCAGCTGGATACGGTTCACCACAGGGTCCAGGTATCGGGGGCGCCGTCTGGTGTCGGTGGAATGTTGCCAGGGCCGCTGACAACTTTGTTCAGCGATACGGCCCGCTTCCGGATCGGCGGGGTCGTCACTGATGAAGGCGGTGAGAGAGGGTTACACCTTCAAAACGAGTTCCGGCCGGAGATACGATCATCCACCTTGTTTTATGATACCCTTTCCTACCGGCTGAACCGGGCGGAGGTGGAGTGGTGGAAGCCCTCTTCATTGCCCAATGAAAAGGGAGATAGGATATGGCTGGCGAAGATCGACTACCGATACCGCCCGGCGCCGCGATTGGACCTGTCTGAAAAAGTCCGGTCGATCCTGACGGTGACCGGCGGCGGCGTCAAATTAACGGCAACCTACCGCGATTATGAAGTGAACCCGGGTAATAACTAACTGTAAGCACCTTATAGTATGAGCAAACGTTTTCTTACCATCCTTCGCCTGTCCTTTTTGTTGACCTGTCTGCCTTTTGCAAGGCTGATAGCTGCCAACGAATCCTATATGCAGAGCCTTACCGGGCATCTTAAAAAAGGCGATTCGCTAACCGTGATCGATGATAAATTCCTCAACCTTCCGCTAAGCGACTGGAACCGGCTCAAACACCTGGCCGTCGAGGATGTCGTTTCTTTCGAGCTGCGACAGGATACTTCCCTGGATTTCTATAGCCGGTCGTTTAGCTGTACGCTCAATGTCACGATAAAGTACTTTACGAGCAGGGATCAGCAGACGCCCACCCAGATCGATAATATCGACCTGGTCGTGAAGTATGATACGGCGAGGGGTAAGTCCTACCCGGTGATTGCCCGCTACCGGTTTAAGGATGCTTTCAAAGTGACGGTCGTCATCAATTCGATCAGCTCGCCCGAATGGAAGGACCAGCTGCCGGATGTCTTCCGGCTGAAGGGACAGATACTGGTCAACCGGAAATATCCTTTTGATGCCGAAAAGAATGGCAAGCTGCATTTGGGTATCGTCGACCCTCTTTTGCCAACAGAGTCGCTGGTAGCCAGCGGGCCGTCGGCTCCTCCTGTACCGGTCATCGGCGTCCTGCAGATCGTCAACGGAGTATTGCCTGTTTCCTGGAATGCCGGGGACTTTGGCGGGGCGGAGGCTTATGACATCGAATGGACCTATATCGATGGGCTTAGCGGTCGTGGGTTATTTATAGCGCAGAACAATCCTCCGTCGGGTCCTTTCAATATCGATCCGAACCTGGAAAAAGTATGGATGGCGCATGACGCCACCCGCGTGACGGTGACAAGCTCTCCTTATAAGATAAACGTGCCCTATCCGGATGGATATATACTGGTCCGGATCCGGCAGGTGGTTACGGACGCGACTACAGGGGTGCGGACAACGGGGAGTTGGGTGTATTCGGATGACAATAATAATAC
>WNFM01109743.1_pt2 | contig 125339 bp, 105 predicted proteins | sample 5400271 | NCBI WGS metagenome assembly WNFM01 (sample SAMN13153352, study PRJNA577476) | soil metagenome | isolation source: 60 cm saprolite on Douglas fir-dominated hillslope | place: USA:California | collected 2013-09-17
CTTGCGCCCTGGTATCGTCTGAAGCTTTGGTCATTTCGCCGCGAGCTGCGAGCGCCCGCGTGGCATCGTCCATCAACCGCTCCACGCGGACCAGCGCGTCGGCTCCGCGCTTGGTGAGAACGGACGTCGGACGACTCGGTGGCGCGTCGCCGTCTTTTTTCGCTTCCGCCGTTACCGGGCGGCCTGCCGAAGGTCCCTGCGGGCCAAGGCCGGGAATAGGTTTGAGCTCGATCCCTTGGTGGGCATAGGCCATGATCTCATGCCAGGTCATTGCGGGAAGCGAGCCACCGGTCATCTGATGCATGACGGCGTAGTCGTCATTGCCGAACCAAACACCGCAGATCATGTTGCCGGTGAACCCCACGAACCAGGCATCGCGGTAGGCGTTGGTGGTGCCGGTCTTGCCTGCGGCCCTGATGCCGTCAAGGATGGCGCGCCGGGCGGTGCCTTCCTCCACGACCTTGCTCATCATCATGCTCATATCCATGGCGACTTGTGGCGTGAGCACCTGCACCGGTTTCTTGCCGTCGCGGTCCCAACGCCAGATCAGCTCGCCGGCGCCAGTACGCACTTCGAGGATTGCATGCGGCGCCATCGCCTTACCGAGGTTGGGGAAGATTGAGTAGGCACCCGTGTGATCGAGGACGGTCACCTCATCCGCCCCGATCGGCATCGAAGGCGTATCGGGAAGCGGGGTGCGCAGGCCCGCCCTACGCGCGACCTCCCTGATCTTGGCACGCCCGATTTTCGGATTCCCGTGGCCGATCGCGATCGATAGCTTCACCGCAACCACGTTGATCGAACGCTTCAGAGCCTCGGTCATCGTCATCGAGCCGGAAAAACCCCCGCCGTAATTTTTCGGGCACCAGTTGCCGATGCATACCGGCGAATCGACCACGATCGAGGTGGGCTTGTATCCATTCATTAGCGCGGTCGCATACACATACGGCTTGAACGAGGAACCGGGCTGGCGCATGGCATCGGTAGCGCGGTTGAATTGACTTTCGCTGTAGTCGCGTCCGCCCACCATGGCCCGCACCGCGCCGTCGATGTCCATCAGCACGGCGGCGCCTTGCTTGGCCTTGTATTCGTGGCCGTACTGCCGCAGCGAATCTTCGAGCGCTTTCTCCGCATGCTTCTGCAGATCGACGTCAAGCGCGAGGCGCACCACGAACACTCGTTCGTGCACAGACTTGGGCAGCGTGTCGACGAGCTTCTTCATCTCGTCGAAGGCCCAATCGAGGTAATAGTTGGGTGCCCGCTCATCGCGCCGATCGACTGCCATCGCCGGATTGCGCCGAGCGCCGAAGACCTGCCCCTCGGTCATGAATCCAGCCTCGACCAAATTGTCGAGGACCACGTTGGCGCGTGCGCGCGCCGCCGGGAGATTGATGTGCGGTGCGAATCTCGATGGCGCCTTGAACAGGCCGGCCAGCATCGCCGCTTCGGCGAGGTTCACGTCGCGCGCGGATTTGTTGAAGTAGTACTGTGCCGCTGCATCGACGCCGAAAGTGCCCCCGCCAAGATAGGCGCGGTCAAGGTAAAGTTTGAGAATCTCGTTCTTGGGCAGCCGCACCTCGAGCCAGAGCGCGAGGAACGCTTCCTTGACTTTGCGCTCGATTGTGCGCTCGTTCGACAAGAACAGGTTCTTTGCTAGTTGTTGGCTGATCGAGGAACCGCCCTGCACTACCCCGCCGGCGCGCGCGTTGGTGAGCATGGCGCGGAATAGGCCGGGAATGTCGATGCCGAAATGCTCGTAGAAGCGACGATCTTCGGTGGCGAGCGTCGCCTTGATCAGGTGGTCAGGGAACTGATCGAGCGGGATCGCGTCATTGTGTCGGATGCCGCGGGAGCCGACTTCGTTGCCGTAGCGGTCGAGAAAGGTCACTGCGAGTTCGGACTTCTTGAGCCAGTCGTCGTCCGCAGTTTCACGGAAAGCGGGGATCGCGAGGGCCAACATGATCAAGAGGCCCGCATTGCCCAGGGTCAGGCACTCCGAGACCGGTTCGACGAGATACCAGCGCCGCCAGCCAGAGACATGGAACCGGTCCATCAAGACGGTGAATCGCTCGTAAAGCTCCCGTCCCCACGTTTTGGCCTGGTACAGGCCAAAGTCGATCCGAGCGTCGAGATCGAGCAGGAAGCGTCGCAGCCTGATCTTCCAGCTGACCTGATTGTCGCGCTCTTGGAAAAGGTTGCTCAAGATTCCAGATTCCCTCAAAGCGGACGCATCGCGCCCGCGGGCCGCGGGCACCCAACCATTTAGCGCAAAGTTTTAACTGATCCAGGGGTTCCAAACTATGGCGGCATCGGTCACAAGACAAATAACAGGCGATCCCGGCAATGTCGGTCGATTCAAGGACAATTCACAAATGAGCGAGCAAGAGATTCCATTTTGGCGCCGTAAGTCATTGGCGGAAATGACAAATTCTGAGTGGGAGAGCCTTTGCGACGGCTGCGGGCGCTGCTGTCTCGTCAAGCTTGAGGACGCCGACGATTCCTCGCGTACTCATTTTACCGATGTCGGCTGCCGCCTGCTTGATAGCGAAGCCTGCCGTTGCCGCGATTATTCCAACCGAACTGCGAAGGTGAACGACTGCGTTCGGTTAACGCACAGAAACATAAATCGAATCGTCTGGTTGCCGCCGAGCTGCGCTTATCGTCTGCTGGCCGACGGGAGGGCTCTCTATTGGTGGCATCCGCTCGTTTCAGGAGATCCTGAGACCGTCCACCAGGCCGGAATCTCAGTGCGACGGCGCGTCGCTGCCAGCGAGGACGAGGTGGACGACGATGACCTTGAGGGGCACATCGTGAGCTGGCCGGTGCGCATACCGAAGGCGGCGAGGAAACCGCCATCCCGCCGATAAGCCGCGCATCTGCGCATGGCGCCCTCGCGGGGCACCACCTTGTTCTTGGGGTTGTTCCCCGCCTAGATGCCCGGCGCCTCGCCGCCCGGCCCACCTAGGCAAAATCATGCGCGATCCGCTCACACCGCCGCCAGCGGATTACGTCGAGCACGCCGTCGCACGCCGGATCGTCGTGGGCGTGCTTCTGACTATGCTGCTCGCGGCGCTCGACCAAGTCATGGTGGCAACCGCGCTGCCGAGCATGGCCGCGAGCTTGGGCGAGATCGAGAACATCTCCTGGGTCGTCACTGCCAATCTTCTATGCGCCACCGCTGTGACGCCGCTCTATGGAAAGCTCTCCGACATCCACGGCCGCCGCGCCATGATGCTGATCGCCATAGGCATCTATGCCGGCGGCTCGCTTGCCTGCGCGCTCGCGTCCTCCATGCTGACGCTAATCATGGGCCGCGCGCTTCAGGGCCTCGGGGGCGGGGGCCTGATGCCATTGGTGCAGACCATCATTGGGGATGTTGCTTCGCCCCGCGATCGCCCGCGTTACCAGGCCTACACGTCCTCAATCTTCATTGTGTCGACCGTTGGCGGTCCCATCCTCGGCGGTTTCATTGCCGAGCACCTGCATTGGTCGTGGATCTTCTGGTTTAACCTGCCGCTCTGCGGGCTGGCGTTTCTGCTAACAAGCAACGTGTTGCAGCGGCTGCCGCGCCACGAACGCCAGCACAGGCTCGATCTATTGGGGGCCGTGCTGATGGTGGGAGCCGCCGTCGCGCTGATGCTCGCGCTGACCTGGGGCGGGCGGCGCTATACATGGGCATCGCCCCAAATCCTCTCGCTGTTTCTCGTGTCCATCGCCCTGTGGGCTTCGTTTGCATGGCGGGTAATGACCGCCGAGGAGCCATTCATTCCGCTGGCCGTGCTACGCGACGGCGCCACGCGGGTCGGCACTGCAGCCGCCTTCTTCGCGATCGGCATGGCCATTGCCTTGACCATCGTGCTGCCGCTCTATGCCCAGCTTGCCCTTGGCCTTTCAGTGGGCGAATCGGGCTCGACCATCATTGCTCTGCAAGGTGCTGCCACGCTCACATCGATCATCGGCGGCCGGCTGCTCGTCCGCTTCACCCATTACAAGCGAGTCCCGCTCGTGGGTCTTTCGCTCTCAATCATTGCGCTTATTCCGCTCGCGATCGCACCTACCGAGCTTCCTTCCTCCGCTGCGCTTGGCCTGATCGCCCTTGTGGGGCTCGGATTGGGGCCAGTGTTCCCGTTCACGGTCGTGGTGGTGCAGAATGCGGTTGCATTACATCAGCTCGGCACCGTAACCGGCACCATGAACTTCTTTCGTGCCCTGGGCTCGGCCTTCATCGTGTCCGGCTTCGCGGCCATCGTGCTCGCGGGCGCGCCGATGGTCCGCGGCATCTCCGTCGGCATGGTGCTGACGGGAGCCGATGCGTCCGAAAGCTTCCGCTGGGTCTTCGCAGCCGCCATCGCCTGCTTAATGGTGGCGCTGGCATCTATCCTCGCGCTCGAGGAGCGCCCGTTGCGCGGCTCCGCGCGGGTGACAAAGCACGTCGAATAGCTTTTGTGCGAGCGCCGCGATCGACAGTTGCCGGAGCCGCCGTTTGGTTGCGGGGGCCCATAAAGTCGAGCGGCCGGCGTCATACCTGCTCTGTCCAGTGCCCCATTGCCTTGACGATGTTCGAGCGCCATACGAAGCGAAGCAACAGCACGCCGTGATCCATTGATTCATTTCCGAGTCGAATGACACCCTCGAGCCGAAACTCGAAGCAACCGTTCAAACCCGAGCCTATGCTTGCCACGCCAAGCCCGGAGCTGTCCAAGGCCGACGTGCGCAATATCTTCTATGGCCTGATGCTGGGGATGTTTCTCTCGGCGCTCAATCAAACAATCGTCGCCACCGCCTTGCCCACCATCGGACGCGAGTTCGGCGATTTCGAGAATCTGTCCTGGGTCATCATTGCCTATCTGCTGTCGTCGACGGTGGTCTCGCCGCTCTACGGCAAGCTCTCCGACATTCACGGGCGCCGCGGCATGATGCTGCTGGCGATTGGCCTCTTTGTCGCGGGTTCGGCCCTGTGCGCGGCGGCGCCCAACATGGCCATCCTCATCGCGGGCCGAACATTGCAAGGCATCGGGGGCGGCGGCATCGTGCCGCTGACCCAGACTACCATCGCCGACATGATCACGCCGCGTGAGCGCGGCCGATACCAGGCCTACATGGGCACCTCTTGGATCGTGGCCGGTGTCGCAGGGCCTGTCCTTGGGGGCGCCATTGCCGAGTACCTGTATTGGCCGCTCATCTTTTGGATCAACGTACCCCTGGGGCTCTTCGCAGCGCTGCTCACTTACCACGCGATGAAGCGGCTGCCGCGCCATGAACTACCGCACCAACTCGACCTCACGGGTGCGGCCCTGATGGTCGCGGCCGCGACCATGCTGCTTATCGCGGTCACATCGGGCGGCAGCCGGATGCCGTGGACGTCGTCCACCATCGTGGCTCTCGCCGGCATTTCGCTGGCGCTCAGCCTTATCTTTGTGTGGTGGCTCAGGCTGGCGCCGGAACCGTTTCTGCCCCTTACTGTGCTCGGCAATCCGGTGATGTGCGCCGGCACGGCCGCCACCTCATGGATGCTCGGTGCGGTATTGGGCCTCACCATCTATATGCCGTTCTATTTCCAGGTCGTGCACGAGCTCTCCGCGACCGAAGCCGGTCTGGCGCTTATTCCAATCGTGGTGATGACGACGCCGGGATCGATGTTATCAGGGCGCTCAATGATGTATCTGCGTCATTACAAGGTCTCGGCGGTCGGAGGTGCTATTATCGCGATCGCGAGCGTAACGGCGCTCGCTATGTGGCCTGCTATGCCGCTCCACGGCGTGATCATTGCGCTGATGCTCATCGGATTCGGTGCTGGCACTGTTTATCCGGTCGCAACAGTTTCGATCCAGAATGCCGTGCCAGCGCATCAGGTGGGCACGGCGACCGGTGCAATGAATTTCTTCCGTGCACTCGCAAGCACGCTCGCCGTCGCCATCATGGGCGCCATTCTTCTGGCTGCCCTGGGCGCCACGCCCGAGCGCGGCACCGGCGTGGAACTCCTGGTCGAAACCGCAAGGGCCGCCGGTATCGACATCGCAGTCGTGTTCCGATTCGTATTCTTTGCTGCCGATGCTTTCTTGATTGCGGCGCTTGCGGCGGTGCTGCTCATGGAAGAGCGGCCCCTGCGGGGGCCCGCGAGCGGACTGCCCCGTGTCTCGGCAGATACGCCGCCCGCGCCGGCGGAGTAACTCGGTCAGATTCTTCGCAGGACGCGAATCAGGAGCGTAGATTGCTCGCTTCGGCTCGAGAAAATGGTACTGGATTTGCGGCAGCTCACAGCAGTATGCCGCGGGTTCCGAGGACAAGGCCTACAACAGAGACGGATGGTAAGGAGAATCCGTTCAAGCCCAGCTTGGCAAAAGGCGCACTAACATTGTCCGGCGCGCGTGTGTGTTCGCCGCAGCTTTGGGAACAGTAACCGATCTAGATCGCTACGCGGTACGCACGGTGTCTTCATAGCTTGGCGCCTCGCGCAAAAAGCCGCGCTTGAGCATCCATTGGACTTTTTCCTTGAACTCGCCCGATCGATAAGTCTTAACGCCGATTAACTCGGGAAGAAGCCCATCTTTGCGCAACTCCGGGGTCAAATCGCGCAGGAGTTCGTCTCGGGAGCGCTCTTCGTTCTCGCGCAGCCATTCGATCGCACGGTTGAGCGCCCGCCGTAGCTTTTCCGCGGTCTCTGCATCTATCTCGTCCGCCGCGACAATACCGCCGCGCCAGCGTAGCTCTGCGATCTTACGGCAGCCCGCCTCGATGGCGCGGCTCACCAGCGGTTCCATGAGCGCCGCCGCTTCGATCCCGCCGCTGAGCAAGGCACCCAATCGATCGGCCGCGTGTTCGAGTTTGATCTCGCTGAACAAGACCCCGGCTGCCTCCATCGCCTCGACGGCGGCATAGAACGTGCCGGCGTGCCAGGTCACTGCGATTGGAACGTTGCGCAGATCGGCAAGTGTCTCCACACGCGAATCCCTTCGCACCATGATCGCGCCAGTGCGTATGGTGGCGTCGAGCCCGATGATCTTGCCTCGGCCCAACTGCTGCACGCGCTCGATAGCGCCCCACTCGCACACCGGATAGATTTCAAGCGTACCCTGCTGGAGCTGCGTCTCCTTCCAACGGTGGGAGAAGTCCTTGACCCGGCCTTCATTACCCTTGGGATTGTCCTCATGGTAGGCGACGTCGAGCCCTTCCTCGGCAAAGAAGCCTTGCTCCACTGCAACCCGCCAGGGTCGGTCGTGGGCGTTACTGTCGCTTTGGAGTCGAATGGTGCGGGCCATGCTGAGCTGCGCTCTCTGGGGCCAATGGGCAAACGATCTTATGCCTCGAAATTGGTGCGATCACAATGAGATTGGAGCAGTCGGACATTAGCACGCGTCAACCTGTTGGTGCAGTTCATGCAGCAACACCGGGGTTCGGCTACGGAGGCAGGGGCGCCCCCATCCTCCCCGATTGGTCGATGATCCAGGCGCGGTAGCGCGCGAGCGGTGTGACGCCGGTCAGCCCGCCGCAGCCTTCGCTCGCCGCCGGACCGGTGGACCAACTCACGACGCCGATCACGGCCAGCATGTGGCCCACCTCCCGATAGACCGGCGCGCCGGAATCACCGGTGCACGCGCCCAGGCCCGGGCGCTCGCCTTTGGTAACGGGATCGGCGAGCCTGATTTGCAATGTCCCCGGCTGCCCGGTCGCGACAAGCGTCGCAGCGCGCACCGTGCCGGCAGTTTTGCCGTCGCCACGAATGGCAACCCCGTAGCCCGCAACAACGAAGGCGTCACCGGTAGCGACGGACCCGCCTGTCGGCACCAGCGGTGCGGGAATGACTTTCAGCGGTGCGGCCAGCTTGATAAGGGCAATGTCAGCAGTGACCCGGTGGCGTACCGCGGCATTGATGTCAAAGTCCGGATGGCGCGCGATGATTGCGAGGTCCTTGAGCGTGGGTTGCCGCGCGTGGTCGAATTCAATCAGCTTGTAATTGGCGCCCGGCTGAACGCAATGCGCTGCCGTGAGAACGAGATCGCGTGCCAGCGCGACGCCCGAGCCAGAATGTGCCGTGTGAGCCAGTCAGCATGATGACCGCACCTCCTGCGTCCTGGCTGGCAGGCGGTGCGCCGCCGACCATTGCGCCAAGCGAAGATGAGAGCGTACAGGTGCAGATGAGAACGATCGCAATCCGGATCATGGCTCCAACGGCGAACCCAATCTCGCGGCGGTCTCCGCGATCCTACCGGTAGCGGACGAGTGGTATGACGCCGCTCACGAATCCGCAAATTGGTTCACCGTCCGTTCGTGCCGACCAGTTCACCATCCCAACCAGCGCCCGATGTCGTTGTCGAACACCGGACCGCCGGAATCGCCGTTACAGACCCGAAGCCGCAGTCTCGCCGAGTTTTTGCGGAGCGGTCGCCGACCGAAAGGGGCGCCGCAGGGTGGGAACATTCCTGATTGGTCGGAACATCATAGTCTGCAGGACCGGTGAAAATCCGGCCCGGCGAACACGAATATCGATCCCGACGAGACGGCCTAAGATCCTGCGGGCAGGAGCATACCGGCCGAATTTGGGATTTCGACCTCGATCTCGAGCGTCGAAACACTCGCGCCCCGATCCATCCGCACCTGAACGTTCTGCCGCTCGACGGTAATGTGCTTGGTGAGCGCGGCCAAAATGTCTTCTCGCAGAGCGGCGAGCAGGTCCGACTGGCCGCGCGTTGCCCGTTCGTAGGACAGGAGGATCTGGAGCCGTTCTTTCGCGACCGGGGCAGAGCCCCGGCGCCGGAACAGGTTGAACACGTTCATGCCGCTCTCCGTCCGAACAGCTTGTCAAACAAACCCTTGCGCTCACTGGGGATGTTCATAGGCACATCATCGCCCTTGAGCCTGCGAGCCGCGTCGAGATAGGCCCGAGCCGGGGCGCTCGTTGCATTGCTGATCGTCACGGGCGACCCCACGTTGGAGGCGCGCAGCACGTCCTCACTTTCGGGAATGATACCCAGTAGCGGCGTGGACAGGATCTCGAGCACGTCTTCAATATTGAGCATCTCGCCCCGCGCGGCGCGCTGGGCGTCGTAGCGCGTGATGAGAACGTGCTTGTCGATGCGCTGACCCTTTTCTGCCTTTTCGGTCTTGGAATCGAGCAGCCCGATTATGCGGTCGGAATCGCGCACTGAGGAGACTTCTGGATTGGTGACGATGACGGCTGTGTCGGCGAAGCGCATGGCGAGGGTTGCGCCGCGTTCAATCCCAGCAGGGCTATCGCAGATTACCCAATCGAATTTCCCGCGCAGCTCCTGGATCACGCTCGCCACGCCTTCCTCGGTCAAAGCATCTTTGTCTCGTGTTTGCGATGCCGGCAGCAGCCACAGCGTCTCGAGTCGTTTGTCGCGGATCAGCGCTTGCGATAGCTTAGCGGTGCCTTGGATGACATTGACGAGGTCGAATACGACGCGACGCTCTGCTCCCATCACCAAGTCGAGATTGCGTAGGCCGACATCGAAATCGACGACCGCCACCTTCTGCCCGGCTTGCGCCAGCGCGGCGCCGAGCGCGGCGGTGGTCGTCGTCTTGCCCACTCCGCCCTTGCCGGACGTGACCACGAGAACCTTGGCCATGCTTGCTGTTTCTCCCATCGTTCAATCCAATGCTGCTATCGCAAGGACGCGGTTTTCGAGCCAGCACTGCGTCGGCCGGCTGCGGAGGCTTGCGTCCATTTCCTCGGCCGTCCGGTAATACCCATCGATCGAGATCAGTTCGGCCTCGTTTTTGCTGCAAAAAATTCGCGCACGGGCGTTACCCATTGACCCGGCCATAGCTCGGCCGCGCAGCGCCCCGTAAATGTGGATCGATCCGCCCGCGACTACTTCCGCTCCAGACGCCACCGGCCCAAGTACCGTGACATCGCCGTTTGGGAAAATCACGGATTGTCCCGAGCGGATCGGGCTGTCGATCAATAACGAGCTCGGCTCTTGACGCCGTGGCAGGCGAGCGGTTGCGACGCCGTTGTGGCTCGAGGAGGCCGACAACAGCGCGTCGCCGGCGCTTGGGCGCCCGCGTTTGAGCACGGGTGGTAGAGAGGCGCCGAGCTGGTCCGCGTCGATGCCCTCGAGAGCCATGACGCGAACCCCGCGTTCGCCCAATTGGGTGATCAGCTCGCCGATTTGAGTTTCCTCCAATGTAAGCGCCTGCAGATCGAGAATGATCGGCCGGCCGACGAAAAATGCAGGTGAGGTTCCGGTGCGTTTGTCCAGTTCCCTCAGCCAGTCGGTGATCGGGGCGGTTGGGGCGAGCACGAAAGCCATGATCGAGCGACCATGAAGTCGCATCGCGCCTTGCGGTCGAACGGCAATCGCGTTGGTCACCGCGCTCTCCGAGGATCTTTGCCGGCGGGCAATTTCGGATTAGCGCGCTCCGTGGTTAATTAAGACTTAAAAAGCCCGGGTTTTTTGAGGTGTTGAAATCACCGAGTTAAACAAGCTAGTCGTGCAAAAACCCGCGCCACGCTTGAGTTTCTAGCATTCAGCGCAGTTAAGTATCGTTCAGAGGAATTAAGCACCGATCCTTAGTCCGCCCTTAGTCCGGAGCACATTCAAATGCCGCGACCGCGCAAAAGATGGAACGCCTCGTCGCAAAATTATGAAGCGGGAACTCAAGCCACTGCATCTGCAAAAACCGCCGCCGTCAGAATTACAGACGGGACAGATCGTGCCAGCAAGCTATCTGGTTTGGGAGCCATTCTCGATGCCCGCACGTACATGCTGGCATTGTCGGAGAATCGGGAGCACCGCGCCCAATGGCAATGAGCGGCCGAATTGCTGTTCGGCGAAGCGGACGTGGCAGCGTTCAGCTCGGACCGCTAGTCTTCCTACGGTCAAATCTGGACCAGCATTCCACATTGCGTCTAGAGCCGATGGCAAAGAGCGGTGCTGATGAATCAAAGCTTGACGCGCAGAAGTTGGGCGAGCTCGCCGATGATGCCGCGGCGGAACAGCAGCACGCAGACGACGAAGATCACGCCTTGGACGACGAACACCCATTGGCCGATCGTGGTCAGGTAGTTCTCCAGTGCGACCATGAAGAAGGCGCCCGCGACCGGCCCGAAGAGCGTGCCCAATCCGCCGACCAATGTCATGAGGATGACTTCGCCGGACATCGGCCAGTCGACATCGGTCAAGGATGCAAGCTGAAAGACAAGTGCCTTCGTCGCCCCGGCCACTCCCGCGAACGCCGCCGACAGCACGAACGCGACCAGCTTATACCGCTCGCTCCTGTAGCCCAGCGAGATCGCGCGCGGCTCGTTCTCGCGTATCGCCTTGAGCACTTCACCGAAGGGCGAGTTGATGATGCGATAGATCAACAGGAAGCAGCCGAGGAAGATGACCAGCACGGTGACATACATGTTGGTTTGGTCGGCAAGATCGATGATCCCGAACAGCTTTCCGCGCGGCACCGCCTGGATGCCGTCCTCGCCATGCGTGAACGGCGCCTGAACGGCGAAGAAGTACATCATCTGCGCCAAGGCGAGCGTGATCATGGCAAAATAGATGCCTTGGCGACGGATCGCGAGTGCGCCGACAATTACGCCGAGCCCGGCGGCGGCTCCGGCTCCCAAGAGGATCGCGAGCTCCGGCGAGAAGCCCCAAACCTTGGCGGCATGTGCGCTGATGTAGCTCGCCCAGCCGAAGAACAGCGCATGGCCGAAAGAAAGCAGCCCGACATAGCCGATCAGCAGGTTGAAGGCGCATGCGAACAGCGCAAAGCACAGCGCCTTCATCAGGAACACGGGATAGGCAAAGGCCGGCGCGACGACAAGCACGCACGCCATCGCGACAAATGCGATGGCCTCGCTGTGCGCGCGCACCGCGTGTTCTTTGCTTAGCTCCGCAACGCGCTGCATGCTACGCGCCTCTTCCGAACAACCCCGCCGGCCGGATCAACAGGACGATTGCCATGATGATGAAGATCACGGTGTTGGATGCTTCGGGAAAGAACACCTTCGTGAGCCCCTCGATCACCCCCAAGCCGAATCCGGTCAGGATCGCACCCATAATCGAACCCATGCCGCCGATCACCACCACCGCGAACACAACGATGATGAGGTTCGCGCCCATTTGCGGACTGACGTTGTAAACGGGCGCCGCCATCACGCCCGCGAGCGCCGCCAGGGCGACGCCAAAGCCGTAGGTGAGCGTGATCATGCGCGGCACGTTAATGCCGAAGGCGCGCATGAGGGTCGGATTTTCGGTCGCTGCACGCAGATACGAACCGAGCTTCGTGCGCTCGACGACGAACCAAGTCGTCAGGCATACGGCGAGTGAAAACACCACCACCCAGGCGCGGTAGTTGGGTAAGAACATGAACCCCAGATTCTGCCCGCCTTGCAGCGCCGGCGGCACGGAGTAGGGTAGGCCCGAAGAACCAAAAAAATTACGAAAAGTGCCTTCGAAGATGAGCGCGAGACCGAAGGTGAGCAGAAGCCCGTAGAGATGGTCGAGCTTGTAGAGCCATTGCAGAAACAGCCGCTCGACGATGATCCCGCTTAGTCCGACGACGAACGGCGCAAGGACGATCGCCCACCAGTAGGCCAGTCCGGCGTATTGCAGAAGAAAGTACGCGGTGAAGGCGCCCAGCATGTATTGGGCGCCATGCGTGAAGTTGATGATGTTGAGCATACCGAAGATGACGGCAAGCCCGAGGCTGAGCAACGCATAGAACGAGCCGTTGATTAAGCCGATTAGCAGCTGGCCGAACAGGGCCTGCGAGCTGATGCCGAGCAGTTCGAACATGGCTGATCACGTCGCCGGCGGGGGGCGGAAGCATGCCATCCCCCGAGCTCGCCGCATCGGCCCGTCAGCTCTTCACCAATGGGCAGCCGCCCTCGGCCAGGGGACGAAAGGCCTCATCCGCCGGGATCGTGGCCCGCAGTTTGTAGTAGTCCCAGGGGGCCTTCGATTCCGCCGGCTTCTTGACCTCGAAGAGATACATCGGATGGATCTTTCGGCCGTCGGCCCGCACGACGCCCGTGCCGAAGAGCTTATCGTCGGTCGGCATCTCCTTCATTTTTGCCACAACCGCCTTGCCGTCGGCGTCGCTCTTGAGCGCCTCGACTGCTTTGAGATAGTGCGTGACTGCCGAGTACACTCCCGCGTGGACCATGGTCGGGTGTACGCCCTTGTCCTGAGGGGCGAATTTCTTCGCGAATTCGCGGTTGGCGTCGTTGAGATCCCAATACCACGCTTCGGTCATGATCAGGCCCTGGGCGGTCTGCAATCCCAGCGCGTGCACGTCAGTAATGAACGCCAGCAAGGCCGCGAGATTCTGGCCGCTCTGGGTGATACCGAACTCCGATGCCTGCTTGATCGAATTGATCGTGTCGGCCCCGGCATTGGCGAGCCCGATAATCTTGGCCTTCGAGGCCTGCGCCTGCAGCAGGAACGAAGAGAAGTCGGTACCGGGGAAGGGGTGGCGCACTTTTCCGAGCACCTTTCCGCCATTCTTCTCAACCACGGCTGCGGTGTCGTGTTCGAGCGCGTGGCCGAAGGCATAGTCGGCGGTAAGGAAGAACCAGGTGTCCCCGCCGGTCTTTACGATCGCTTTTCCGGTCCCATTCGCGAGCGCCCAGGTGTCGTAGGTCCAGTGGATCGTATTGGGGGTGCATTTGGGGCCGGTCAGGTCCGAGGCCGCTGCGCCCGAGACGAGAAATACTTTGTTCTTGTCGCGCACGATTTCGTTCACTGCGAGTGCCACCGACGAGGTCGGCACGTCGACGATCACGTCGACCTTATCGACGTCAATCCAGGTCCGCACGACATTCGAGCCAACGTCCGGCTTGTTCTGATGGTCGGCGCCGAGGATTTCCACCTTCATGCCTTTGGCGGCGGCGCCAAAATCCTCAACCGCCATCCGTGCTGCGATGACCGAGCCCTGCCCGCTCAGATCGGAATAGGTCCCGGACATGTCGTTCATCACGCCGATCTTGATTGCTCCGTCCGTATATTGCGCCTGCGCAGAGCCGCACCCGAATGTGATGGCGAGCGCCGCCAGAGTGATCAGCCGTTTCATATGGCTCCCTCCTGTTGGTGACTTGGCTCCCGGCATTCCAGTTCACACGCCCAGATACTCGTGCAGTTTACCGAGATTGGCTTCGAGCTCGGCATTGGCGAACCGGTCAATGATACGGCCATTCTCCATGACGTAGTAACGATCCGCAACCGTCGAGGCGAAGCGAAAATTCTGCTCGACGAGCAGAATTGTGAAACCCTGCTGCTTGAGCAGGCCGATGGTCTTGCCGATCTGCTCGATGATGACTGGGGCAAGGCCCTCGGTCGGCTCGTCGAGCAGCAGAAGCCGGGCGCCGGTGCGTAAGATACGGCCGATGGCGAGCATCTGCTGCTCACCGCCCGACAATTTTGTACCTTGGCTCGACAGGCGCTCCTCAAGATTGGGAAACAGCTCGAAAATCCGGCGGAGTTCGAGCCCGCCAGGGCGCACCTTCGGAGGAAGCAAAAGGTTTTCCTCGACGCTCAGGCCGGCAAAAATTCCGCGTTCTTCGGGGCACAGCGCAATTCCGAGCCGCGCAATCCGGTCGCTGGTCAAGCCGATCAGTTCTCTGCCTTCGTAGCGCACTGATCCTGTGCGCTGACCGACGATCCCCATGACGGATTTCAGCGTGGTGGTTTTGCCGGCACCGTTGCGACCGAGCAGCGTCACTACCTCGCCGGTGAACACATCGAACGTGGCACCATGGAGCACATGGGATTCGCCGTACCAGGCCTGCAGCCCTTCCACCGCCAGCAAAGGCGCGCCGCTTGGACTAAGCATGGCCAACTCCAAGATATGCCTCGCGTACGAGCGGGTTGGCGGAAACCGTCTTGTAGTCGCCTTCCGCCAGCACTCGGCCGCGCGTCAACACGGTGATCTGGTTCGAAAGGTTGGCGACCACACTGAGGTTGTGTTCGACCATCAGGACCGTGCGGTCGGCGGCGACAGACTTGATGAGTGCGCTGATACGATCGATGTCTTCGTGGCCCATCCCAGCCATCGGTTCGTCCAGCAGCAGCATTTCCGGCTCCAGCGCCAAGGTGGTAGCGATCTCCAGGGCACGCTTGCGGCCGTATGGCAATTCTACCGCCATCCAATGGGCGAATGACGACAGGCCGACGTCGGCAATGAGGGCCATCGCTCGTTCGTTGAATACATCGAGCAAGCGCTTTGACCGCCAGAAATCGAACGACGATCCGCGTCGTCGCTGCAGCGCCACCCGCACATTTTCGAGCACCGTCAGGTGCGGGAAAACAGCTGAGATTTGGAACGACCGAACGAGCCCAAGCCGCGCCACTCCGGCCGGAGGAAGCGACGTGATGTCGCGCCCCTTGTAGAGAATGCGTCCCCGGCTCGGGCTCATGAATTTGGTCAAAAGGTTAAAGCAAGTCGTCTTGCCCGCTCCATTGGGTCCGATCAGCGCGTGAATCGTGCCGCGCGCAACGCGCAGATTGACGCTATTGACCGCGATGAAGCCGGCAAATTCCTTCGTGAGGTTCTCAGTTTCCAGGATGAAATCATCGCTCACGGCAAATGTCCCTGCTAGTCGACCGTAGTGCTAGCACGTTCGGAACGGAGTCAGCAAAAGCGATTGACTTTAGTGGCCGCAGAATCTCGCGCCTCATAAGCTTAGGCAACAAGACCAACCTCGATGCGCGCTGAATGCATGGATGGCCAGTAAGCCCAAAACCCGCTGCGGCTGCGCGCTGGGAGTTGGCCTTCCTTGATCTTCCCGGCACCACTATCTAGTGGCAAAGTAACGGCTGCGACGCCGATTCCGCTTCGTCGGCCGGCGTGGCGCATCGGTGGGAGGATTGGCCTTGCGTCTCCTCGTCGTCGAGGATGATCCCGATCTCAACCGGCAGCTTGCGACCGCGCTTACCGACGCGGGCTACGTGGTCGACCGTGCCTTCGACGGCGAAGAGGGCCACTTTCTAGGCGAAAGCGAGCCCTATGACGCGGTAATCTTGGACATCGGCCTGCCTAAGATGGACGGCATCTCAGTGCTTGAAGCTTGGCGGCGGGCGGGCCGGGCCATGCCGGTTCTCATCCTTACCGCCCGCGACCGCTGGAGCGACAAGGTTCAGGGCTTCGATGCGGGCGCTGACGATTACGTCGCAAAGCCGTTTCATCTTGAGGAGGTTCTGGCGCGCATCCGCGCACTGTTGCGACGTTCGGCTGGGCACGCCAAGAGTGAGCTCAATTGCGGCGCCGTGCGACTCGATACCCGCACAGGTCGTGTAGCGGTCAACGGCAATCCGGTCAGGCTGACGTCGCACGAATATCGCCTGCTCGCCTACCTCATGCATCATGCCGGCCGGGTGGTCTCTCGCAGCGAGCTGGTCGAACACCTATACGATCAGGACTTCGATCGTGATTCAAATACGATCGAGGTATTTGTCGGCCGTGTCCGCAAAAAACTCGGCGTCGACGTCATCCAGACTGTGCGCGGGCTCGGCTATCTGCTCGCTCCACCGAGCAATGCGGCTTAATTCTCTTGCGCTGCGGCTGTTCTTCTCGGCAAGCACTTGGACCGTGGTGATTCTGGTCGTCACCGGAGTCGTGCTCTCGTCGACCTATCGCGCCGCCGTGGAGCGTGCATTTGATCGTAGGCTGGGAGTCTACCTGCGCAGTCTCGTTGCCGATGTGGCTACGCCGGAAGAGAATGCCGGCAAATTTCCGCAATCGATTGGCGAGCCCCTGTTCGATCTGCCGCTCTCCGGATGGTACTGGCAAGTGACGCGGCTTGACGGGCCCGCCCGCGACGTACGTTCGTCCCGTTCGTTGTGGGATGCCAGCTTGCCGCACCTCGCCGATGCTGGCGCCTCGTCGACGCCGGGCGGCGCGCGGCAGGGTTATGCAGAAGGGCCCGAAGGCCAGCAGTTGCGCATCGTTGAGCGCACCATCGATCTTGGGGATGAGGGACGTTATCTCGTTGCCGTCGCGGGCGATGCTTCGGAGATCGACGAGGAGATACGCAACTTCGACAATGCGCTTGCCGTCACATTTGGCGTTCTGGCGATCGTATTGCTGCTGACCACGACGTTCCAGGTGCGCTTCGGCCTGGCGCCCCTCAAACGCATTTCCGAAAGTCTTGCCGCCATCCGCTCGGGCACGGCGGAGCGGCTCGAAGGTACATTCCCGGTCGAGATCGCGCCTCTCGCGCGCGAAACGAATGCACTTATCGACGCCAATCGAGAGATTGTCGCACGCGCGCGCACGCATGTTGGCAACCTTGCACACGCATTGAAGACGCCGATCTCGGTCATGATGAACGAGGCTACGAGCCACGGCGGTGATGCGCTTGCTCTGAAAGTGCGGGAGCAGACGGAGATCATGCGCGATCAGGTCACGCGGCATCTCGAGCGTGCCCGGCTCGCGGCGCGCGTTGCGGCGATTGGTACTGTGACCGAGGTCCGCCCCGTACTAACGGCGCTTGCCCGCACGATGGAAAAGATCCACCGCAATCGCGGGATTGCCATCGACGTCGATGCGCCCGAGAGCGCCCGCTTTCGTGGCGAGCAGCAGGATCTCGAGGAGATGGTCGGTAACCTCGTCGACAATGCCTGCAAGTGGGCGCAGTCGCGGGTCGCGATCGAAGCGTTTTTGGAAACACCCGATCCAAAAGATGATCGCCGCACCATACGAATCGTGGTCGACGACGACGGACCCGGCCTTTCGCCGCAGCAACGCGAGCAGGTGGCCCGCCGCGGGCGCCGTCTTGACGAGACGAAGCCGGGGTCCGGTCTGGGGCTCTCAATCGTGGTAGAACTCGCAAACCTTTATGGAGGTGGCCTCACTCTGGGCACCGCGCCGATTGGCGGCCTGCGCGCGGAGCTGACGCTGCCGGGGGCGTGACCCACGCTCGCCCGTAACAGACAATTAATCCTGCGGGAACAGAGTTTTGCCCCAATTTTGGCCATTAGCTGGAGGCTCGGCATTGGCTACTGGGGAAAGCCGGTCCGTTCAAATCGCTGATCGGATGATCTGGGGGCTTGTGACATGTCTTTCGTTCGCCTGAGTGCTGCCGCGTTGGTCGCGCTGTGGCTGGCGGCGTGCGCTGGTACTCCCGAAACGGGCCAAGGACCGAAGGAAAACACCGGCACGCTCGTCGGCGCTGTGGCCGGCGGTCTGATCGGATCGCAGTTCGGCGGCGGGACCGGCGAGCGCATCGCGGCTGGTCTCGCGGGCGCCGCGATCGGCGGCCTCATCGGCAACCGCATCGGCGCCGGCATGGACGATGATGATAAGCGGCGCGCCTATGCGGCACAGATGCAGGCGCTTGAATCCGGGAAATCGGGCGTGGCGGTGGCCTGGAAGAATCCCGATTCCGGCCGCTACGGATCAGTTGTTCCGGGTCCTGCCTATCAGTCCAACGGATTGCAGTGCCGCCCTTACACCCACACGATTTATATCGACGGACGGCCGCAGGTCGCGCGCGGCAACGCTTGCCGCAATCCGGATGGTACCTGGACTGCGGTGGGCTGATCGCGGGCTGTTCCGTAGCTTTGGCGACATAGGGATTGTCTAGCGAAAGTCACGGGGAATTCTGCTGGGCGGCCGTGCGGCCTCCCGCTGACCGATCTCTCGGCTAAGGCGTGCGCGAGGAGCGGCGCAAGGCTGAAATCTCCGAGCAGTTGGTTGTGGCCCGAGGCTGGAACTGCATTTCAGAAGCTTGGCCTCTGCCCCCCTTGCGCGAAAGCGATCTGGTTACGGCAAATTTACGACTTCCCGCTTCCCCGTGTCGCGGCTTTGATGGGTGTTTCGCCGTTGCAGTGGGGCCGTTCGGCGTGATGTAACCGCGCACAGCGCGCCCGATCAGCGCCACTCCCGCTTTTCGCCGCGTCGCCCCGGCGAAGCCGGTTAACCCGACGGAATCATCGATGGCGTTGTGGTTTGGACTCGCATTAATGAGCGCGGCGGCCGTTTGGGCCGTGCTTTGGCCACTGGCAGGACGGCGAGGCGAATTTCGCTCGGGGAGCGACCTCGCGGTCTATCGCGACCAACTCGCGGAGCTCGAACGCGATCGTGAAGCCGGCTTGATAGGGGACAATGAGGCGGCAGCTGCGCACGTCGAGGTATCGCGCCGCCTCATCGCCGCGGCCGATGCGCAAACCGAATCTGCGGACAGGGCGCCCCCGGTGATATGGCGACGCCGAGTGGTCGCTATTGTGGCGCTTGTCCTGGTGCCATTTGGCGCGGCAGCACTTTATCTCGCACTCGGCTCGCCGTCATTGCCGGATCAGCCGCTTGCGTCGCGGCTGGCCGCTTCGCGTGAGAGTCCGTCCGTCGACACCTTGGTGGCGCGCGTAGAAGAGCATCTTTCTCGTCACCCGGATGATGGCCGGGGTTGGGAGATCATCGCGCCGGTTTATCTGCGCGTTGGACGTTTCGACGATGCAGTGAAAGCTCGGCGCACCGCACTGAGGCTCAACGGCGCCAGCGCTGAGCGCGAGACTGCCTTGGGCGAGGCGCTGGTGTTCGCCGCCAACGGTCTCGTGACCGCCGAGGCGAAAGCGGCATTCGAGAGGGCGGTCGCACTCGACGCAAACGTTATTCAGGCGCGCTACTTTCTCGGACTTGCAGCCGAGCAGGAGGGTGATCGCGCGCAAGCTGCCGCGACCTGGCGCGCCCTGATTGAGTCCGCTCCGCCGGATGCGCCGTGGATCGATTTGCTACGAGGCGCGCTCGCCCGTGTCGAGGCGATCGCCGCGCCAGGCCGACAAGCTGGCGGTCCGGGTGTTGGTCCAAGCGGCGAAAAGATCGCAGCGGCGCCCGAGCTAAGCCCTGACCAGCGCAACGCTATGATTGAAGGCATGGTCGAGCGCCTCTCGGAGCGGCTGCATCGGGACGGCGCCGATGTCGAGGGATGGCTGCGGCTCGTTCGCTCCTATATGGTGCTGGGCCAACCCGACAAGGCCCGCGCCGCCGTCGCGGATGCCCGGCGCGCGCTCGCTGGCGACGCGACCAAGTTGCGGCGATTGGATGAACTCCTCAAAGGACTTGGCGTGGAGGGCTAGCGCTACGAACGTGCGCGTGATGACACGCAGATGACCCGCAGACAACGACGCTTCTCCCTTATCGGCGCCGCGCTCGGCGTACTTGCACTCGCGGTTGGTTTGGTGCTCAGCGCGCTCAAGCAATCCATCGTGTTCTTCAATTCACCGACCGAGTTAGTCGAAAAGCACATCAAGCCGGGGACGCGCATGCGCATCGGCGGACTAGTGAAGGAAGGCAGCATTTCGCGTGGTGAGGGCCTTGCAGTCCGTTTCGAGGTGACCGACGGCAAGCGTAGCGTTCCAGTCGCCTATCAGGGCCTCTTGCCTGACCTGTTCCGCGAAGGTCAGGGCGTGGTCGCCGAAGGCGCTCTCGATCCGGATGGGATGTTCCGCGCCGATAACGTGCTCGCCAAGCACGACGAAAGATATATGCCGAAAGAGGTCGCTGACGCATTGAAGAAGCAGGGACATTGGAAGGACGATTACGAAAGGAAGCTCGGTGCCGCGCCCGCGCGCAGGGCGGAATGACGCATTTCACGCGTCGCGCGGCATGATTAAAGAGGCAGACGATGATCGCCGAATTCGGCCACTACGCCCTTGTGCTCGCGTTTGCTTTGGCACTCGTGCAGGCGAGCGTCCCGCTGGCTGGAGCGCGCAAGAACGACCCCGTGCTGATGGCTGTGGCGGGTCCGACGGCAGTCGCGCAATTCTGCTTCGTCGCGCTCGCCTTTGTCGCGCTCATGATTTGCTACCTGCGGTCGGATTTTTCCGTCCTCAACGTGTTCGAGAACTCGCATTCGGCAAAGCCGCTCGTCTACAAACTCACCGGTGTGTGGGGGAATCACGAAGGCTCGATGCTGCTGTGGGTTTTCATTCTGAGCGTCTTTGGCGCGCTGGTCGCCCTATTCGGTGCCAACCTGCCGGCCCGCCTCAAGGCTAACGTGCTCGCGGTGCAGTCCTCGATCGCGGCTGCGTTCCTTCTGTTCATCCTGATCACGTCGAATCCGTTCCTGCGCATCCCCGAGGCGCCGTTCGAGGGTCGCGACCTCAATCCCATCCTTCAGGATCCAGGACTAGCCATTCATCCGCCGCTGCTCTATGTCGGCTATGTCGGGCTCTCGATCTCGTTTTCCTTCGCGATTGCCGCGCTCATCGACGGGCGCATCGATGCCGCCTGGGCGCGCTGGGTACGGCCATGGACTCTGCTCGCCTGGATATTTCTGACGCTCGGGATCGCGATGGGCTCCTATTGGGCGTATTACACGCTCGGGTGGGGCGGGTGGTGGTTCTGGGACCCGGTCGAGAATGCATCCTTCATGCCTTGGCTCGCGGCCACGGCGCTGCTTCACTCCGCCCTCGTGATGGAGAAACGGGATGCGCTCAAGGTATGGACGATCCTGCTCGCACTATTGGCCTTCTCACTCTCGCTGATCGGCACCTTTCTCGTGCGCTCGGGCGTGCTCACGTCAGTGCACGCGTTTGCCAACGATCCGACGCGCGGCGTCTTTATCCTCGTTATCCTGGTGTTGTTCATCGGTGGCAGCCTCGCGCTGTTCGCCTTGCGCGCCCCCGTGCTCAAACAGGGAGGCCTGTTCGCGCCTGTTTCGCGAGAAGGCGCACTGGTGCTCAACAACCTCTTCTTGGTGAGTGCCTGTGCCACCGTCTTCATCGGCACCCTCTATCCGCTCGCTCTGGAGGCGCTCACAGGGGAAAAAATTTCGGTTGGTGCGCCATTTTTCAACGCGACCTTCGTGCCCCTTTTTGTTCCTCTCCTCATTGCTGTGCCTTTTGGTCCGCTGCTGGCATGGAAACGCGGGGACCTATTAGGCGTTGCTCAGCGGCTTGTCGGCGCTGCTGCTGTCGCCGTAATCGCCGTCGCTGTGGTCTTCGCCATGGAGGGCGGTGGACCGATTCTGGTGCCGTTCGCGGTCGGTCTGGCGCTATACGTAATGGCCGGGGCTTTGACCGACATCGTGGAGCGCACCGGTTTGCTCAAGGTGCCGCTCGCGACCGCGTTCGCGCGTGCAAAGGGTTTGCCGCGATCTGCCTGGGGCGCGGTCTTCGCGCATTTCGGCCTGGGCATCACCCTGCTCGGCGTTATCGGTGAGACGCAGTGGAGCCTCGAGCGCATTGCGGAGCTCAGACCCGGGCAATCGATCTCGATCCGACGCTATGATCTTCAGTTCGACGGCATGGCCACGCGCCAGGGCCCGAATTACCGCGACCTTGCCGCCCATTTCACGGTGCGGCGCCACGGCGATATCGTCGGTGTGATGGAGCCGGCAAAGCGCAATTTTCCTTCGCGAGCCACCGCCACAAGCCAAACTGCGCTCATGACGCGAGGCGTTTCCCAACTCTACCTGTCGCTCGGGGACACAAATCCGGACGGTTCGGTCGCGGTGCGGCTTTATTATAAGCCGTTGGTGCTGCTCATCTGGTTCGGCGCCGTGGTTATGGCCATCGGCGGCGTGCTGTCGCTCTCGGATCGGCGTCTGCGAGTCGGGGCGCCCCACCCGGCGCGGAGCAAGGCCGCCCTCTCGCCAGCGGAGTAGGGTCCTTGAGGCGTCTTCTCGTCGTCGCACTGCTCGCGCTTTTGGCTATGTCGACTGCGATTGCGGTCGAGCCAGACGAAATCATTTCGGACCCTGCGTTGGAAGCACGCGCCCGCGCGCTGTCCAAGGAACTCCGCTGCATGGTGTGCCAGAATCAGTCCATCGATGAATCGGAGGCACCGCTAGCGCGCGATCTGCGTGTGCTCGTGCGTGAACGATTGCAGGCGGGGGAGAGCGACCAGCAGGTGATCCATTTTCTGGTCGCACGCTACGGCGAGTTCGTGCTGCTGCGGCCGCGCTTTTCATGGCACACAGCCCTGTTGTGGTTCGGTCCGGCAACGATCCTCATCATCGGAGCATACGGGGTCCTCGTGTTGGCCCGCCGCTACCGAGAAAATTTTGATCGTACGGTCGCGAACCAAGAAAGACTTACGGCGGCAGAAGCGGATCGACTATCGCAAATTTTGCGCGACGGCGAACACTGAGTCGGTTGCGATGTAAGATAAATGCCTGCAGCTGCATAGTTTTTTAGCCAGGTCAACGTTACGAAGTTTTAATTTCTCCGACAGCGCCCGGTAAGGAAGCGCTCCCCATCTTGCTGTGGCAACCGGGGCGCCGCTCGGCGCCCACCGCACAGAACCCTATGGAGTGACCGTTATGACTGCGAGCGTTCCCGCTCCGAAATCGCGCATCCTCTCCGCACGTCGTCTCGTACTGCTCGCCGGCGTCGCCGGCCTTGGCGCGACCGTGCTGCTCGGCGGCCCGGGATTTCTCCCGCAGCCGACCAACCCAAGTCTGAGCGCGGTCGCTTACGCTCAAGGCGTGCAGCGCCCGATGGGATTTGCCGACATCGTCGATAAGGTGAAGCCCGCCGTCATCTCCGTCCGCGTAAAAGTTGCAGGCGGCGCCAAGTTGATGGGTTTCGAGGGCGATTCGCCCTTGCCACCGAACGTCGAGCGCTTCTTTCGGCGCTTCGGCTTGCCGGAGGGAGTCAATCCCGAGGAACGGCGCAGCCCGCGCGAGCGCCTCGTGACCGGCCAAGGCTCCGGCTTCTTTATTAGCGCCGACGGTTACGCCGTGACCAACAACCACGTCGTCGATAAGGCCGATACAGTGGAAGTTACGGCCGATGATGGGAAAACCTACACCGCCAAAGTAATCGGTACCGATCCGCGCACCGACATTGCGGTTATCAAAGTCGAGGGCCGCAGCGATTTCCCGTATGTGCAGCTTGCCGAAAAGGCGCCCCGCATCGGCGATTGGGTACTGGCTGTGGGTAATCCGTTTGGCCTCGGGGGCACCGTGACGGCCGGCATCGTTTCGGCGCGGGGCCGCGATATCGGGGCGGGACCGTACGACGACTTCATTCAGATCGACGCTCCGGTCAACAAAGGCAATTCCGGCGGCCCGACTTTCGACGTCGACGGCAACGTGATTGGCGTCAACACAGCCATCTTCTCGCCTTCGGGTGGTTCGGTTGGCATCGCTTTTGCGATCCCTGCTCCGACCGTGAAGACGGTTGTGGCCCAGCTCAAGGAGAGCGGCAAAGTTACGCGTGGGTGGATCGGCGTGCAGATCCAGCCCGTCACCGCGGAGATCGCGGACAACCTTGGTCTGAAAACCCCGCAGGGCGCGCTCGTCGCTGAACCGCAGGCGAATAGCCCGGCCGCCACGGCAGGCATCATGGCCGGTGACGTCATAACGGCCGTGAATGGCAGCCCAGTCAAGGATGCCAGGGATCTCGCGAAGCAGATCGGCAACTTGGCGCCGGGCTCGACGGTGAAGCTGACGGTGTGGCGCAAGGGTGAGGAGAAGACATTCTCGGTTGCCCTTGGCGAATTGCCAAATCAACGTGAAGCGCGGGGAGCGGCGACGCCGGACTCCTCCGGCCCAGAAGGGACCGATGTGCCGCGGCTCGGGCTCACGGTCGTGCCGGCCGGCCAAGTCGCCGGTAGCGGCTCGGAAGGGGTAGTCGTTACCGAGGTCGATCCCAATGGGATTGCATCCGACCAGGGCGTCAAGACTGGCGACGTCATTCTCGAAGTGGGCGGCAAGAAGGTTGCCAATCCCTCCGATGTGCGCAGCGCGCTGAGAGAAGCGCAGAAAGAAGGCAAGCGCACGATCCTCATGCGGGTGAAGTCGGGTGATGCGACGAGGTTCGTCGCGCTGCGCCTCGGCAAAGCCTGAGCGAGAATGGGGCGCACCGCCGGCATCCGTCGCCCCCGCCGGCGGTTCGAACCAGGGGGACGGGCCTCATGCCCGTCCCCATCCCTTCCAGCTCAGCGCCGGTCCGTCGCCTCCGGCGCGGAGCTGGTCGAGAGGTGGCGGGCTAGGCCGCGCCGCTCTCACATTTTCTCGCGTCGCGTCCTCTATCGGGCCAGATGCCAGGACAGTGTGAAATAGTGCCGCTATGATTGGTGCAGTCCAGTACGGTTCTACCTCAAGGAACGTCCCTTATCCGAGAGACGGTGGATTCATCATGCGTCTCCTGATCATCGAAGATGACCGCGATGCCGCCGACTACCTGGTAAAGGCATTCCGCGAGGTCGGTCATGTTGCCGATTTGGCAGTAGACGGCGAGGAGGGGCTTGCCCATGCACTCGACGGTCAATACGACGTGCTGATTGTCGATCGCATGTTGCCCAAGCTTGACGGGCTGGCGGTCATCGGCACGCTGCGCAGCAAAGGCGTGGAGACGCCTGCACTCATTCTTTCGGCGCTGGGCCAAGTCGATGATCGGGTCAAGGGGTTGCGGGCCGGCGGCGACGATTACCTGCCCAAGCCCTATTCGTTCTCGGAGCTGCTCGCGCGCACGGAGGCTCTCGCACGTCGGCGTGGCAGCCGGGAGGAAACGGTCTATCGTGTTGGCGATCTCGAACTCGACCGGCTATCGCACCAGGTTACACGCGCAGGCGACGAGATCGTGTTGCAGCCCCGCGAGTTCCGCCTGCTCGAATATCTTATGAAACACGCCGGTCAAGTCGTCACTCGCACGATGTTGCTTGAGAACGTGTGGGATTACCATTTCGATCCTCAGACCAATGTCATTGACGTGCACATCTCGCGGCTACGCTCGAAGATTGATAAAGGTTTTGCGCAGGCTCTGCTGCAAACGGTCCGCGGCGCGGGATACATGATCCGCGACAGCAAATGACGCTGTCATTCCCCGCCTCGCGCGGGATGACATGCGGGGGTGACGGATGACAGCGCTTGGCAAGCTGTTGCGCACGACCGCATTCAAGCTGACGCTGGTTTATCTCACAGTATTCGCGCTGTTTGCCGCTTTCCTACTCGCGTATTTCGCTTGGAACACGCGGCGGCTGATCACCGAGCAAATCACGCAGACGGTCGATGCCGAGATCACTGGCTTGGCTGAGCAATACCGCCAGGGTGGTATCCGCCGCCTCGTTTTCGTCGTCGATGCGAGATCGCGTCGGCCAGGCTCGAGCCTGTATCTCGTGACCACGCGCGCGGGCGAAGGATTGGCGGGCAACGTCGGGTCGCTTGCGACCGGGATTCTTGAAACCTCCGGCTGGACGGAAACCGCCTATAGTCGTGCGTGTGTTTCAATTGCCGGCCGGATTCCGTCTCCTGGTTGGGCGCGATCTCGAAGAGCGGGAGCGGTTACACGACATCGTGCTCGCTGCGGGCCGATGGTCGTTGGCGATCGTCATCGTGCTCGGTGTCGCTGGTGGATTTTTTGTGACGCGGCGGGTTCTCAAGCGCGTGGACGCGATGACGGAGACGACCCGCAAAATCATGGACGGCGACCTGGCGGGGCGCCTGCCGATTGCCGGCACGGGCGATGAACTCGATCGGCTCGCCTCTAATCTCAATGCCATGCTCGAGCGCATCGAGGCGCTCATGCGTGGCCTCAAGGAAGTATCCGACAACATCGCGCACGATCTCAAGACACCGCTGACGAGGCTACGCAATCGCTGCGAAGAGGCATTGCGCCTGGCCGAGGACGAATCCCAGTATCGGGCGGCGCTCGAGAGCACGATCGAGGAGTCGGAGGCGTTAATCCGCACTTTCAATGCGCTGCTTATGATTGCGCGTGCGGAATCAGGCCAAGCGCGCGACGACATGACTGAAATCGATGCGGCCGAAATCGCGCGGGGGGTGGGAGAACTCTACGAGCCGCTCGCCGATGATAAGGGTATCCATCTCAAGGTCGAAGCGCCGGTGGCGGCCCCGGTGCACGGCAACCGGGAGCTGATCAGCCAGGCGCTTGCCAATCTGGTCGACAACGCCATCAAATACGGGGGCGGGATAAATGGCGCCGACGCAGAGATCATCGTGACGGCACGGGGCGAGGGCGATCGCATCCTGCTGGCCGTCGCCGATAGCGGTTGCGGTATTCCTGCAGCGGAACGCGGTCGTGCGGTCGAGCGCTTCGTCCGCCTCGAACAGAGTCGCTCGCAACCGGGTTCGGGGCTGGGACTGAGCCTGGCCTCGGCCGTGGCCCGCCTCCATGGCGGTGAGCTCAAGCTTGAGGACAACCAGCCGGGCCTCAAGACTGTGATTTCGCTGCCGCGCGCAGGATCGATCCCCCCGCCCGCCTGAGGCGTTAGGATAACGCCATAGTTGCGCTGTGGACTGCGGATTTCAATTGATCGGCTCTTCGGCATCGGGTGCCAACGTCGTTCACGGCTTCAGGGTGTCATTGTGTTGCCGCGGCAATCCGTTGAGCCGTCCGAGACCTGACGCGCCAATCCGAGCGTAGACATATGAACTCGGTGCACGGCTTGTCCGACCATTCGCTTGTGCGACGGATCGCAGCGGCGCCATGCCTGCACGCGGACGCCGAGGCGCGGACCCGCGTCGCAGACTGGCTCGCCGAAATCGCCGATCTGCCCGCTGGACAAGCGCTGGCGCGCCTGTGTGCTACGAGCGCACCACTTGAATCGCTGCTGGCGGGCCTAGCGGCCGGTTCGCCCCACCTCTGGGATCTCGTGCGCGCCTCTCCGCAGCGGCTTCTTACCTTACTTGAGCACGAACCCGAGCGCCGCTTCGCGGACATTCTCGCGCGGGCAAAGCGGGCGATTATCGCCACACATGACGAAACCGAAGTAATGCGCATCCTTAGGCAGATGAAGGCGGAGGCGGCGCTGTTGCTTGGGCTCGCTGATATCGGCGGCGTTTGGCCGATAACGCGGGTGATCGAGCTGCAGACTGTGTTCGCCGACGCGGCGATCGTCGCCGCGGTGGATTACCTGCTGTTGGATGCGCAGCGCCGCGGCCGCCTCAACGTCGATCCCGCGCATCCTGGGAAGGCCTCTGGCTATATCGTGCTCGCCATGGGCAAGATGGGGGCGCGCGAGCTCAACTATTCGAGCGACGTCGATCTCATCATCTTTTATGACCTCGCCGCACGCGTCGGCGGAACGGAGCCCGCGACATTTTACGTGCGGCTGACGCGCTCGCTGGTAAGGCTGTTGCAGGAGCGCACCGCCGAGGGCTATGTGTTTCGCGTCGATCTACGACTGCGTCCCGATCCTGCCTCAACTCAGATCGCCATCTCCACGGCGGCCGCGCTCGACTATTACGAAAGCCGCGGACAGAATTGGGAACGCGCCGCGCTTATCAAAGCGCGGCCCTGTGCCGGCGATCTCGTGGCCGGCGAGGCTTTACTTGGCGACCTCTCGCCTTTCATCTGGCGCAAATATCTCGACTTCGCGGCAGTTGCCGACGTGCATGCGATGAAGCGTCAGATCCACGCATATCGGGGCCACGATGCAATTGCGGTCGAGGGGCACAACATCAAGCTCGGCCGCGGGGGCATTCGCGAGATCGAGTTTTTCGTCCAGACGCAGCAACTCATCGCGGCTGGGCGCCATCCGGAGCTGCGCATCAGAGCAACCCTGCAAACGCTCGACGCGCTGACCGACGGCGGCTGGATCGGCCAAGGCGTCCGGGACGATCTCGGCGCGGCTTACCGTTTCCTGCGTGCGCTGGAAAACCGTCTGCAAATGGTGGCCGATGAGCAGACCCACACCTTGCCGTCCGATCGGGATGCTCTGGAGCGCTTTGCGCGTTTTGCCGGCTCTCACGATCGAGATGCGTTCGGCCAGGCGATGCTTGTTCATTTGCGCAACGTGCAGCGCCATTATGCGACGCTGTTCGAGAACGCGCCGGCAATCGAGGCCGGCCGTCGGCGTTTACTCTTCCCATCCGAGTCGGACGATCGTGAAACGCTCGACGGTCTCGCCGAAATGGGGTTCCGCCGCCCGCCCGAAATATCCGCCCTCGTCCGCGGCTGGCAGATGGGAAGCTACGGCTCGCTCAAGAGCCCATTCGCGCGGGGCCAGTTCGCGGAAGTCGTGCCGGTACTGCTTGAACATTTTGCCCGCTCGGCAGATCCGGACAAGGCAGTCATTGGCTTCGACCGTTTTCTGGCCGGGCTGCACGGCGGTGGTCGCCTTTTTTCACTGCTGCGGCAGAATCCCGATCTGATCGCGCTGATGGCGCTCGTGCTCGGCACCGCGCCACGACTTGCAGACAGTCTTGCGCAGTTTCCGGAAGTCATGGACGCGGTAATCGATCCGAGCTTTTTCGGCGCGCTGCCAGAACAATCCGAGCTTGCGGCAGCCCTCGAGCGCTCGTTGCGCCAAGCGGAATCGTACGAGGATTTTCTCGATCGCATCCGCATCTTCGCGCAGGAGCAGATGTTCCTCATCGGAACTCGTATTCTATCGGGGACACTATCGGCTGAGCAGGCGGGCGAAGCCTTTGCAAGGCTCGCGGATACGCTCATCCGCTCGCTCCACCGCGCCATCGAAGATCACTTCACGCGCCTGCACGGCCGCGTCGCGGGTCAGCAGACCGCCATCTTGGCGCTCGGAAAGCTCGGTGGACGCGAGATGACGGCAAGCTCGGACCTCGATCTCATGGTCGTTTACGAGTTTGAGGCGGAGCGTCCGGAATCGGACGGCCCTCGCCGGCTCCATGGCGCGCAATATTTTTCGCGCCTGACGCAACGTTTGATCAGCGGTCTCACCGCACAGACCAATCACGGCTTGCTCTACCATGTCGACATGCGCCTGCGTCCCTCTGGCCGCTCTGGTCCGCTTGCGACGCAAATCGACGGTTTCGCGGACTACCAGGAGAACGAAGCCTGGACCTGGGAGCACATGGCGCTCACCCGGGCGCGAGTCGTATCGGCCGCGCCGCAATTTGCGGCGCGCGTCGAAAGAGTGATCCGCGGCGTGCTATGCCGCGCGCGGGATTCGGATGTGACCACAGGCGACGTCGTGGAAATGCGCAAGGCCATCGCGGCGGAGAAAGGCGATAGTGACCGTTGGAATCTCAAATACGTCGCGGGAGGGTTGATCGATATCGAGTTCATCGCGCAATATTTGCAACTCATTCATGCGGCGCAAAGGCCCGATATTCTCGACCCATCGACTACTCAAGTACTCGACAAGGCATGGCATCTTGGCGTGCTCAAGCCTGAGGACGCAGAGGTACTGCGCCGGGCCGTGCGGCTTTATCACGACCTCACGCAGGTTCTTCGCCTGTGCTTGTCGGGCCCCTTCAATCCGACGACGGCGGCACCGGGCCTTGTCAGGCTTTTGGCGCGCGCCGCGGACGTGCCTGATTTTGCCACACTCGATGCATTCGTGGCCGAGATGCAAGCCAAGGTGCGGGCAAGCTTTAATCGGATCCTCGGCGCCTCGCTATGATCGGAAGCTGTGCCCAGGATAGGCGCGAAGGGTTATACCTGGTGCGCCTCGACCGCCCTGTCTCGATTGACTAAGCCGCGGCTTCGGCCATCTCCTCCTTCTGCACGATCATCCGGTTTATTGGCAGCCGCAGCAGCACCATCGTGCCGCGCCCCGGTGTCGAGCGGATGCGCATCGTCCCCTGATGAAGTTCGGTGAGGGATTTCGCGATTGCGAGCCCCAAACCCGAGCCCTGATGGCTCTTGGTGAGCTGGCTCTCGACTTGCTCGAACGGCCGCCCGAGTCTCGCGAGCGCATCTTCGGGAATGCCGATGCCAGTATCGGCGATTGAGACACTGACCCAGCCGCCAGCCGTTGCCCGCGCCCGTATCGTGATGCGGCCGCCTTCCGGCGTGAACTTCACCGAATTCGACAAGAGGTTCAGTATGATCTGCTTGAGCAGGCGGTGGTCTGCCGTCAAGCTGATACCGCGCCCGATCCGGGCGGTGAGCTTCAGGCGCTTGTCGTTCGCGCGTGCCGACACAACGCGCATCGCGTCATTGAGGAAGGGCTCGAGGTCGACCGGCTCGGCATCGAGCCGGATGCGCCCGGCCTCAATCTTGGACATGTCGAGAATGTCATTAATCACGTCGAGTAGGTATTGCCCGCTTTGATGGATGTCGCCGCAATACTCTCGATACTTATCGGAGCCCAGGGGACCGAACATCCCAGATTCCATGATCTCGGAGAATCCGATGACGGCATTAAGCGGAGTTCGCAATTCATGGCTCATATTGGCGAGGAACTTCGACTTTGCTTGGTTGGCTTCCTCGGCGCGGGTCTTCTCCTCGGCATATTTCTCAGCAAGATCGGCGACTTCCTCGGCTTGCCGCTCCAGTTTTTGTTGCGAGTGGCGCAGGTCCGCCACCGTTGCCATCAGGCGCCTCTCGCTCTCCATGAGCTTTTCTTCGTGCCGTTTGATGTTCGTGATGTCGGTCCCGACCGAGACATAGCCGCCGTCCTTGGTGCGCCGTTCGCTGATGTGGAGCCAGCGCCCGTCGTCCAGCTGAGCCTCGAACGTACGTGCGCCGGGGCTTTGACCCTCGCTCGTGACTTTTGAGCGGACCACTGGCTTGCGTCCCGCCGCCACAACCGATTCGTAGGACGCGCCAGCCTTGATGGACTCGTCCGGCAGGTTGTGGAGTTCTTGGAAATTCGAATTGCACAACACCAGACGATTCTGTGCGTCCCAGACCACGAACGCTTCGGGAATCGTCTCAATGGCATCGCGCAGCCGCAGGTCCGCTTCGACTGTGCGCTCCACCAGGGTCTTCTGTTCGGTGATGTCTACGGCGATGCCGATGAGATGCGGCCCGCTGTCGCCGGATTGCTGGACCAGCTCGCAACGGGCACGCAGCCATACCCAATTGCCGTTGGCATGACGCATACGGAAGGCATGATCGACTAGGGTGGCTGTGGCATCGGCGAGCTGGGCAGCGAGCCCGTAGAGATCGATGTCGTCCGGATGGACGAGGGCGTTGACCTCACCGAAGCTCAACAACGGATCGCGCGGCTTGAGACCCAAAATCGCAAACATGGAATGCGACCAGAATACGCGGCCGCGTGCCAGATCCCAGTCCCACAGCCCGCAACGTCCGCGATTGAGCGCGGTATCGATGCGCGAGCGGACCGTCTCGTAAATCTGATCGGCTTCGCGCGCGCGGGTCGCTTGCCAATGGAAGGCGAAGCCGAGAATAAGCACCACGAACCCAGTGGTGGCGGAGAGTGTGACGGTCAAGGCGGTATCGGACGCCCACGCTGCCAGCGCATCGGCGCGCCCATGCACGATCGCAAGCTCGCCGTTGGACCAGAGGCTGCGTACGGTCCCGTAGGCCAAGCTGCCATCGGGGAGCGGAATTTCCAAAACACCGGCGGCAGCGCCAAAGGTGGTCAGCGGCTGTGTGGGACCAAGAACGTCGATCAATCGACGCCCGACCATCCCAGCCTCGAGCGGCGCTGTGGCGCTGGCGCTGCCATCCGCGTTCCTGACAAGCTCATGACGGATACCGGCGATGATCACGCCGTCGCCGTTGGCGAGAAGCACCTGACGTCCGGGCGCACGCGCCCATGACGGCATGATGCGCTCGAGCTCGCCTTGCAGCCGGCGGTCCGGCTTGTCGCCCTTCGGCTGCTCCAGCCGTTCGAGTCGACCGACGAGGAAATCAGCGGTGCTTTCGATCTGATTGATAAGCTCGCCGATTGCCTCGCGACGATGATCGAGCACCTGCACGATCGCGCCGACGCAGATTGTCAAGAGAAAGGCGATGATCAGCGCCGGCACCGCGCGTCGCAGCGCCGGCTCGGCGGTGAGCAACCGCCGATAAGCCGGCTTGGCTATCGACTGAGCTAGTCCTTTGATGGAATCAGAACTAACAGACGCGCTCGCGACTTCGGCGCGCGCCATGCCTCGCCTCCGTTCGGGTCCCCATCACCTTCATCGGAAGGATGTGCCGCATCTCTCCGAATCACTTTTCATTGGAATCGAAAGATGGCGATTTGTCGAGAGGCTCGTTAACGAATTTGCAAGAATGATGAATCCAAGCTTTGTCCTTGATTGGCAAAGCGTTTGGGCCGCGGAGCTCAAAAATCCGCGTTCCTGTTTCGTGCCTCAGGCCGATCAGTCCTGGGTGAGCGCGCGTTGCACGATGTCATCTACGTCGGGCGAGAGTGAAGGCGCCGCCGCGACGCGTTGCAGGGCGGCCTCCGCCCGCCCACGCCGCATCGGCTCCAGCATGCGCCAATTCCTGAGGGCCGAGACCAGTCGGGCCGCGAGTTGGGGGTTCTTTGGATCGAGGGCCAGCACTGTATCAACGATGAAGTCGTAACCTCTACCGTCCACGCGATTGAACTCCTTCTGGTTCGCTAAAGCAAAGGCGTGGATCAACGAGCGCACGCGGTTGGGATTGGCGAACGAGAAGGCCCTATGCTCGGTCAGGGCCTTGACGCGGTCGAGCGTGGCCGGTTCGGGAATGGTTGCCTGGAGGGTGAGCCATTTGTCGACGATCAGCGGATCGTCGGCGTACCTGCTGTAAAAATCTTCCAGCGCGGCTGCGCGCTGCGGCACATCGCAGAGCGACAGCGTCGAGAGCGCCGCCATGCGGTCGGTCATGTTGTCGGCTGCCTGGTATTGGCGGGCGGCAATCGAAACGGCCTCGAGTCGGCCCGTTGCCGCGAGCAGATCGAGACAAGTATTGCGCAGTGCGCGCCGGCCGGCGCTCGCGGCATCGGGCCGGTAAGGTCCGCTTTCAGTGAGTCGATGATAGTGGTCGAACAGTGGCGCGGCGAGGTGCTTGCCGAGCGCCGCGCGCAAAGCGGTGCGGGCCGCGAACACGGCATCGGGATCGACGTCGCGACCAATCTCGCGCGCAATGTCCGCCTCGCCCGGAATGGTCAACGCGAGCGCGACAAAGGCCGGTTCAAGCTGCCCGTCGTTAAGTGTCGCGCCGAGCGCGTCGAGTAATCCCCGATCTTCGCGCGCCGCGCCGTTGGCGCGTAAGGCGGCCGTGTTGTCGACCAGCAGCCGCGTGGCCAGGGTCTGCAGCGCCTCCCATCGGTTGAATGCATCGGCATCGTGCGCGGCAAGGAACCGCAGATCGTCCGAGCTCAGATTGGTCGAAAGCTTGATCGGGGCTGAAAATCCACGATTGAGCGAGGCGACAGGCGGCTCGTGAACATCTGCGAACAGAAGGCTCTCGGCGGGCTTGGTCAAGGTGACTACGCCGTGCTCGATCGTCCGGCCGTTGACAAGCTTGAGCGGCAGGTCGCGCCCATCGCGCCCAACGAGACCGACGGCGAGCGGGATGACCATCGGAGCCTTGCTGGGCTGTCCGGGCGTCGCCGGAATGGTCTGCGCAAGATCGAGCCGATAGGTTTTGGCAGCGGCATCGTAGCTGCCGGTGGCGACGACCTCGGGCGTGCCCGCCTGCGAGTACCAGAGCATAAATTGCGTGAGATCTGCGCTCGCAACATCGGCAAAACACTGCACGAACTGCTCGACCGTCGCCGCCTGACCGTCGTGGCGGATGAAATAGAGGTCCATCCCCTTGCGGAAATTCTCCGGGCCGAGCAGCACCTTCAGCATGCGCACGACCTCGGCGCCTTTTTCGTAGACCGTCGCTGTGTAGAAATTGTTGATCTCGCGATAGACCGCGGGCCGGACAGGATGCGCGAGCGGACCTGCGTCCTCAACGAATTGATGGGTGCGAAGGCCGCGCACGTCGCCAATACGCTCGACCGCGCGCGAACGCTGATCGGCGGAAAACTCCTCATCGCGAAAAACCGTGAGTCCTTCTTTCAGGCAGAGCTGGAACCAATCGCGGCAGGTAATGCGGTTTCCGGTCCAATTGTGAAAGTATTCATGGGCGACGATCGCCTCGATGCGTTCAAAATCGTTGTCGGTGGCGGTCTCGGGCGAAGCCAGTATGTACTTGTCATTGAAAATGTTGAGACCTTTGTTCTCCATCGCACCCATGTTGAAATTGGAGACCGCAACGATCATGAAAATGTCGAGGTCATATTCGCGGCCGAACGCGGCTTCATCCCAGCGCATCGCGCGCTTGAGCGAGTCCATTGCATAGAGGCAACGCTGTTCCTTGCCTGGCTCGACATAGATGCGCAGCGTCACCTCGCACCCTGACATGGTGCGCAAGCGATCCTCGACACAAGCAAGCTCCCCGCCGACGAGGGCAAAGAGATACGACGGCTTCGGAAATGGGTCGTGCCAGACCGCGAAGTGCCGGGTGGTGCCCGGTACGTTGCCCGACGCGACGAGATTGCCGTTGGCGAGCAGCACCGGGGCTTCGCCTTTTTCGGCCTCAATGCGGGTGGTGTAGACCGCCATCACGTCTGGACGATCGGGGAAATAAGTGATGCGACGAAAGCCCTCGGCCTCGCATTGCGTGCAATAGATCGCGCCCGAGCGGTAGAGGCCCGAGAGTTGGGTGTTAGCAGAGGGATCGATGACAGTCTCAATATCCAGCCGGAACCGGCGCTGTGGCGGCTGCGTAATCGTCAGCCGGTTCGGCGTTGCGACGAATTGATCGGGCGGCAGCGCGACGCCGTCAAGCTTCAGGCTCACCAGGTTGAGAGCCTCGCCGTCGAGTACGAGCGGCGCCGGCGCCCCGTTCCCGTTGGGACGCAGCGTGATCGCCGCCCGGACCCGGCTCGCTGCGGGATGAAGCGACACATCGAGTTCCACCGTCTCGACCAGCCAGTCGGGCGGCCGATAATCCTCAAGACGTACGGGGCGGGCTTCTTCGGTACGCATGGCCGTTCACGTTGCGTGAGCCTCCACGAAGCCTCTGCGTCGAGGGCTCCGTAGTGATGCTGGATGAGGTTGGTTTTTGCTCATATCTCGTCAGTCCACTCTTTGCTTTAATCGCTTTCCACCAAGCCGCAAGCCGTTGTATGGGTGCGCCAAGAACATGGGAGGAATGTGATGAGGATGCTGCGCGTAATCTCCTTAGTTTTGGCTGGGATGGGGTCGATAATCGGGACACCTGTTGCCGCCCCGGCACAAAACTATCCGAACCAAGTGGTGCGTATCGTCGTTCCTTTCTCCGCCGGCAGCATCACCGACGGGCTGGCTCGCATTCTCGCCGACAAACTCGCCGATCTATGGAAGCAGCAGGTCATTGTAGAGAATCGGCCCGGCCTACCAGGCACAACGGGAGTGGCCAAAAGCCCGCCAGACGGCTACACATTGATGCTGACCTCGAATGGGCACACGATCGCCGGCGCGATCAACAAGAACATTCAATTTGATCCGGTGAAGGACTTCGCCGGCGTCTCCCGCGTGGCCTCGGTGCCGCTGGTGGCGATCGTCCCGCCCGAGCTTCCGGCCAAGACGCTCAACGAGTTCATCGGGCTCGCTAAGGAGCGACCCGGTCAGCTCAACTTCTCCTCTGCGGGCGTTGCCAGCACGTCTTATCTGTCTGCCGAAATCTTCAAGCAGGATGCCGACATCAACATCGTGCATATTCCTTATAAGGGCGCCCCCGAGGCTACGACTGCCGTCATTCGTAACGACGCGCAGATGTACTTTGCGCCGATCCCCGCGACGGAGGAGCTGACCGCAGCCGGAAAGGTGAGGGCGCTCGCCATCAATTCCGCCAAGCGCGTTCCGCAACTGCCGGAGGTGCCGACCGTCGCGGAGACCTTGCCGAAGTACAAGTACGAGTCGTGGTTCGGCGTGTTCGCCCCTGCCGGAACGCCAGAACCGATCCTCACCAAGGTGAGCGAGGACATCGCGAAGGTCCTCGAGATGCCGGATGTCAAGGAGAAGTTGCTCGCCCAAGGGTCGATCCCATCACCGACGACGCCGAGCGAGTTCGATGCCATCAACAGGGCAGACACTGAGCGCTACGGCAAGATCCTCAAGGAGGCCGGCATCGCGCCGCAATAGCGCTCCACCGAGCTAAGCGCGCATCGGCGCACGGTCGCCGGCAACGGTTTTTTTGGCTTGATGGGAGATGGCTCATGCGCGCCATGGTGCTGGAGAGGCCGTGCACGCCGCTCGTCATGCGCGAGCGGCCGGCGTCCACGCCGGCGAGCGGCGAAATCCTGATCGAAGTCGCGGCGTGCGGCGTCTGCCGCACCGATCTGCACGTCGTCGATGGCGAGTTACCAAATTCAAATCTTCCGATTGTTCCGGGACACGAGATAGTAGGGCGCGTCGCGGCGATCGGGGCAGGGGCGGCAGGATTGGCCCTGGGCGAGCGCGTCGGTGTTCCCTGGCTCGGCTCGACGTGCGGTATTTGCGTTTATTGCCGCAGCGGGCGGGAGAATCTCTGCGATCGAGCGCTATTTACCGGCTATACGCGCGATGGTGGCTATGCCACGCACGCACTCGCTGATGCGCGCTACTGTTTTCCATTACCGGCACGGCAGGATGACGCCGAGGCCGCGCCCCTCTTATGTGCGGGCCTGATCGGGTGGCGCAGCTATCGAATGGCAAATGCAGGCGAGGAGCTAGCCGGAACGGAGGCCGGCCTAGAGGCGCTCGGGCTTTACGGGTTTGGCGCTGCCGCGCATATTCTGGCCCAAGTCGCTGTCTGGCAGGGCCGCCGTGTCTACGCGTTCACCCGTGTCGGCGACGAAGCGGCGCAGGCATTTGCGCGATCTCTCGGCGCTGTCTGGGCCGGCGGCTCGGATGAGATGCCCCCCGAACCGCTCGATGCCGCGATTATCTTCGCCCCTATAGGCCCGCTTGTCCCCCTGGCGCTCAAGGCGGTGAAGAAAGGTGGCCGCGTAGTCTGCGGCGGCATCCACATGTCGGATATTCCGAGCTTTCCTTATCGGCTGCTCTGGGAGGAGCGGCACGTCGTCTCGGTTGCCAACCTCACACGGGCGGACGCGCACGAATTTCTGGCGCTGGTCCCGCAGGCCGGTGTGAAAAGTCAGGTCACGCGTTATCCCCTTGCAGCCGCCAATGATGCGCTTGCTGATTTGCGCGCAGGCCGCCTGCATGGCGCGGCCGTGCTGATACCCTAATCACGCGCCCGCTCGCGTTCAGAGTCAGCGCGGCGGCGGCTCCGGCTCCGCGTGACCGATCGCGCGTTTGATCGACGGAAAGCGCAGGCGCAGCGCCCGTTCCACCTCGTCCACCTTGTCGTGCACGTCCGCGACTTTGAGCATGGGCTCGACGAGGCAATGGAAATTGACGATCTCTCCGTCGTCGGCTGCACGCACGCGTACGTCATGGATCTCGCCGACGAATTCGACCTTGGTCGCGATCTCGATCAGCGCGTCGCGCACGGCCGCGACGCGCTCGGCTGGCGCGTCGCGACCGGGCTCATCGAATGGCTGCAACGGCTCGATATGCGTTTCGACCTCGACACCTGGGCCCAACTCCTCGCGGATGGCCTCTTCGAGTCCAGTCGCGATGTCGTGCGCCTCGCCGATGGAGACGGCGCCGTCGACCTCGAGATCGAGAGAAACCGCAAGTCGTCCGCCGATCGCGTGCACGATGACGTGGTGAGCCGCGAGCGCGCGGTTGCGCGCAATCACCATGACGCGCTCGAGCGCCGTCTCGTCGTCGAGCGCGCGCGGGTCCGTGGTTACGGTCACTTCGGCGGCGGGACTGTCGGCGCGTATTGCCTCGAGGATGCGCTGTTTGAGCGTCGCCACACGGTCGAGCGGCAGCGTGCGGCTGACCGCAACCTCCAGATCGACGAACAGTACCTTGCCCACCTGCCGCACACGCAGCCTCTCGATTCCGACGACGCCTGGAATGCGGGTCACGGCGGCAGTGATTTTCCCGGCGGCTCCGGGCGGCGCGGTATCGGTCAGCGTATCGATAGTACGTCGGCCGAGCCGCCAACCGGCGATGCAGATCACTAGCGATACCGCTATGGCCGCGACGGAATCGGCCGACGCATAGCCGAGCGCGATTCCAAAGAGTCCGACCAACACCGCCAACGACGACCACATGTCGGAATCGTAGTGCAGCGCGTCCGCTTCGAGCGCAGGGCTCGAGGTCTCTTCCGCCGTTCGACGGAGTACCCGCGCGCGGAGGAAATCGACCACGATCGAGAGCGTGATCACGGCGAAAGCCCACGGCGTCGCCACTACCTCCGGCGGTTGCGCGCTGAGGAGACGCTTCGCCGCCTCCCAAATCACGATCCCCGCAAGAATGAATAGCAGCGCGGTTTCGGCGAGCGCGGAGACACTCTCGATCTTCCCGTGACCGTAATGGTGCTCGGCGTCGGCGGGCTTGCCCGAAGTCCGCACGGCGAAATAGGTCATCACAGTGGCACCGAGGTCGATCAAAGAATGGGCCGCTTCCGACAGAAGCGCGAGCGACCCGCTCATGACCCCGACTATCCCCTTGGCCGTCGTCAAACCCGCCGAGGCGGCGATCGAGGACAGTGCAACCTTCTGCTTGACGTCCGTCATCATTCGCCTGTGCGTTGCGACGTAACGATCGGGGTGGCGCCCGTCAATGCAGCGGAACCAGATCCGTTGCGGTTGCCAGTTGTGGTTTCCGCAGCGTCGGAATGCAAATGAGTTGCATGTGAGGGCGGCGCGGCAGGAGGGCCAAGCAAGGTTCGGTACCATCGCCGATTCTTACTTCCGCGACCGCGCTGCGCAGAGATGAACGGTCGTCATCGGATGCAAGACTGGTACTGCGACTTCCCATTTAGACCGGTATGATCGTAGAAATGGGCCTGCTGTTCCAGCGACCGGAAAAACGTATGGATTTGAACGATCTGGAGCGCAAATTCTGCATTGCCCCGATGATGGAATGGACCGATCGGCATTGCCGGTTCTTCCATCGCCTGCTCACGCGCTGTGCGCTCATCTATACCGAGATGATCAGCACAGGTGCCGTGCTTCGCGGACCTCGCGCGCGGCTCATGGCATATGACGCTGCCGAGCGTCCGGTTGCCCTCCAGCTCGGCGGCTGCGATCCGCGACAACTTGCCGAATGTGCGCGCATCGCCGAGGAGTTCGGGTACGCCGAGGTCAACCTCAATATCGGCTGTCCCTCCGACCGCGTGCAGGAAGGTCGCTTCGGCGCGTGCTTGATGGCAGAACCTGCTCTCGTCGGCGAGTGCGTTGCGGCAATGGCGGCTGTGGTCAAGCTGCCCATCACAGTGAAATGCCGGATCGGGATCGACGATCAAGACCCAGAGGAGGCGCTCGAAGCCCTCGCCTGCGCGGTTGAGCGCGCTGGCGTTGCCGCGCTGATCGTGCACGCGCGCAAAGCCTGGCTCGATGGTCTGTCGCCGCGAGAGAACCGCGACATCCCGCCGCTCGATTATGCCTGCGTCTATCGGATTAAAGCCGCACATCCCGAGCTTTGTGTCGTGCTCAACGGCGGCATAACTGGCCTCGACCAAGCCCTCGCGCACCTTGGCCACGTCGATGGCGTGATGATGGGACGGGCCGCCTATCAAGAGCCGTGGCGGCTCTTAGCCGTCGATCCGGTGCTGTTCGGGGAAAGCGCGCGCTTCGCGTCGCCCAAGGCGGCGGCCGAGGCGCTGGTTCCGTACATCGAGCGCGAGCTTGCGCGCGGTACCCACCTCCACGCCGTAACGCGGCATGTGCTCGGCCTGTTCCGCGGAGTGCCCGGCGCTCGGGCTTTCCGCCGGCATTTGGCAACTGAAGCATTGAAACCGGGCGCGGGCGCAGCCACGTTCCGTGCTGCGCTCGCGCTCGTGGCGGAGCTTGCCGGGCAAAGCGCGCACGTCGCTGCGGCTTGATCCGAGACGATTCCCTTCGGAGCAGGACATGATCTCGGGCGTCCCGCTGAGCGAGCTCATGCTGATTGCTGCCCTGATCCTGGTGGCCGGCGCTGTCACCGGTATCCTCGCGGGCCTTTTCGGAATCGGAGGCGGCGCGCTTATCGTTCCGGTTCTCTACGAAGTGTTCGGCGTACTCGGCGTGCCGGAGGAGGTTCGCTTCCAGCTGTGCGTCGGCACTTCGATCGCGATCATCGTTCCGACCAACGTCTTCTCCTATTTGACCCATCGCGATCAAGGCGCGGTGATGATGGATGTAGTGCGCGCTTGGGCGGCGCCGGCGGTGATCGGTGTGGCGGCCGGCTCGCTCGTCGCGGCTTTTGCACCTAGCGCGGTGCTCAAGCTCGCCTTCGTGATCATCGCAACGGTGATCGCTTTCAAGCTCCTGTTCGGACGCGACAGCTGGCAGATTGCCGGCGATTTGCCTGGCCCTGTCGGCATGACTGTCTACGGCGCATTCGTCGGGTTTGCCGCCTCGTTGATGGGCATCAGCGGCGGCTCGATCTCCAACATGATCCTGAGCCTCTACGGCAAACCGATCCATAAGGCGGTCGCGACCTCTGCGGGTCTCGGCGTGCCGATCACGGTCGCAGGTGTAATCGGCTATATCCTGGCCGGTCTTCCCCAGCAGTCGCTGCTGCCGCCGCTCTCGCTTGGGTTCGTGTCGCTGATCGGCTTTGTCCTGATGGCGCCGGTCTCGAGTTTCACTGCGCCATACGGTGCGCGGTTGGCCCATGCGCTATCGAAGCGCCGACTCGAAATCGCCTTCGGTTGTTTCCTGCTCGCCGTGTCCATACGCTTTTCGGCAAGCTTAGTCGAATGATCGTTACGGGTACCCGCGCATCATCAGCTTATCCCCGCGTACCTCCCAGCTCTCCAGCCGATTGAGGAAGGTCATGCCGAGCAGGCTGGTGCGAAGTTGACCACCTTGCGCGACGAGCGCTGGTACGGAGCGCTCCGTGATATCGCCGATTGACAGCCGATCGAGCGTGACCGGCGCGGCGCGCGCGCGACCATTGGCCGTGTCGACGTTCACGGAGTAGTTGAGCACTTCGAGCGGAAGACCTGCGGCTTTGGCGGCGTCCTGCGTGAGCACGACGGCACTCGCGCCGGTATCGAGGACCATCGGTATGCGGGCGCCGTTGACTTGCGTCGCCACGGAGAAGCCGCCGCCGCTTCCGCGCGCGATCTCGACTGTGCGCCCCCTTGTTGCGGCACGACCCGGGATGAGCTCGGCCAGCACCCGGTCGGCGACCTCGCGCAACTCGAACCGATAGGTATATCCGAGCCCCAACAGCGCTGCCAGCATGGCCCAGATGAGGGCGGATTCGAGCACGCGGGAAAAACGCTGGCGAAAGAGCGTCAATGCAATCAGGCCGATGAGCGCCACGGCCATGACTTTTGTTTCGAACGAAGAGGTATCGAGCCGGGAAAGTTCTGCCAGTGCCGTTTCATTCTGCTGCAGGACGAGGACGAGCAGTGCGACTGTCAGAGCGGCGAGCAGGATCCAGAGCAGGCGGCGCACGATGCTGTCCTCAGCCGACGCTAGACTCTGTTGCGTTCGCTGGAACCACACGCGGGCGCTCTGGGCTTGTCAAGGTCTGCTCGTCCTCGCGAGGGGCACGCGATGCGATGGCCCGTTGCGGAAACACGTTTTCTTCTAAATTGCCGAGAGAGGGAGGTCTTCGGCCGACCAGCGATGGCTTGACCAGGGCCCGATTGGCGTGATGGGGTGTGGAGGTTGAATAACTAGCGCGCGCATCGTTAGCCTAGCGGAGCGACATGAAGCTTTACGATGGAGGTCGGGCGCCCAATCCGCGTCGCACGCGGATATTTCTCGCCGAGAAGGGCATTACCTTGCCCACCGAGCAAGTGGATCTCGGCGCCATGGCGCAGATGTCGCCGGCCTATGCCGCGATCAATCCGCTCAAACGGGTGCCGGCCCTGGTGCTCGATGACGGCACGGTGATCACGGAATCGATTGCAATCTGCCGGTATTTCGAGGCGTTCAAGCCCGATCCGCCACTGTTCGGGCGCGGCGCCTTGGAGCTTGCACGAATCGAGATGTGGAATCGGCGCCTGGAGCTGCATTTGTTGTTTCCGGTGTCGCACGTGTTTCGCAACTCGCATCCGGCAATGAAAGACATGGAAGTGCCGCAGGTGCCGGCGTGGGCCGAGGCCAACAAGCCGCGTATTCAGGAATTCGTCGCCTTGCTGAATGAGGAGTTGAAGGACCGGCCGTTCATTGCGGGGGACGCATTCACGGTGGCTGACATTACCGGCCTCGTTGCCATCGACTTCATGAAGCCGGCAAAGCTGGCGGTACCGGATGAGTACAAGCATCTCACGCGCTGGCACGCCGATATCGCTGTCCGGCCGAGTGCATCGGCCTGACCATGCGCCTGACCATCGTGGGATCGGGTGATGCCTTCGGCTCCGGTGGCCGGTTCAATACCTGCTTCTTTCTCGAAACCGCCAAAGGGACGCTTCTGGTCGACTTCGGCGCCTCGTCGCTGGTCGCGCTCAAGGCGCACGGCCTCGACCCCGACCGTGTCGACGGCATCTTGCTTTCGCATTTGCACGGGGACCATTTCGGTGCGCTTCCGTTCCTCCTGCTCGACGCTCAGTTTCTTGCACGCCGCGAGCGGCCGTTGCTGATTGCAGGCCCGCCAGGCACGCGGGCACGGGTCGATCAACTCCTCGAAGTATTCTTTCCGAAATCAACGACCAACAATTGGCGTTTTTCCTGGAGTGTGATGGAGATCGAGGTCGGCCGCCCGACAGAAGTGCTGGGACACTCCGTCACCACGACCGAGGTGCTGCATTACTCCGGTGCGCCCTCAACCGCTATCGTGGTCTACGACGGGGAGAAGCGCTTCGCCTATTCCGGTGACACCGAATGGGTGGAAGCGCTCCTATCCGTCGCCGACGGCGCCGATCTCTTGATCATCGAGTGCTTCGCGTATTGCGGCAAATTACCGGGCCACATCAGCTGGGATGTACTAAAGAAGCATCTGCCCGATCTGCGCGCGCGGCGCATCATGCTTACGCACATGAACCCGACCATGCTTGCCCACCTCGAGGAGGTCAAAGCCGCCGGCTTGCTCACCGCAGAGGACGGCGCGGTGATTCAGATATGACAGAGGTGACACTCGCCGCGTGCGAACGTTCGGTCGGTCACCGCTCCAGCCGGGCAATGAGGCTCGACGTATCCCACCGGCGTCCGCCCATTTTCTGCACCTCTGCGTAGAACTGGTCCACGAGGGCACTCACCGGCAGGCTCGCGCCGTTCTTGCGCGCTTCGCCCAGGCAAATGGCAAGATCCTTGCGCATCCAATCAACCGCAAAGCCGAAATCGAACTTGCCTGCCGTCATCGTCTTGTATCGGTTCTCCATCTGCCACGACTGGGCCGCGCCCTTGGCGATGGTTGCGATCACGGCTTCGATATCGAGCCCCGCCTTTTTGGCAAAATGAATACCTTCAGATAGGCCCTGCACCAGTCCGGCGATACAGATTTGGTTGACCATCTTGGTGAGTTGGCCCGCCCCAGCGGGGCCGATGAGCTTGCACATGCGGGCGTAGGCTCCAATCACCTTCTCGGCGCGGGCATAGGGCTCTGCATCGCCGCCGCACATGACGGTCAGTGCCCCGTTTTCGGCGCCTGCCTGGCCGCCCGAGACGGGCGCGTCGATGAAGCTGAAACCGCGCTCTTTGGCCTGCGCCTCAAGCTCGCGTGCGATCTCAGCCGAAGCGGTGGTGTGGTCCACGAACACGGCCCCATTTTTGATGCCGTGGAATGCGCCGTTCGGCCCGAGCGTCACCTCGCGCAGGTCGTTATCGTTGCCGACACAGCACATGACGAAGTCTTGGCCCTCGGCCGCGGCCTTCGGTGTCGCCGCGCTGTGCCCGCTGTATTGTCCCACCCATTTCTGGGCTTTTGCGGCGGTGCGGTTGTACACGGTGACGTCGTGGCCGCCCTTGTTCTTAAGATGCCCTGCCATGGGATACCCCATGACCCCGAGACCGAGAAAAGCCACCTTCGCCATCCTGTCCTCCATCGAGCACTGCCGTGCGGGCACGCGAATACCTATATCCGAGAGTGATTGCGACGGCGCGGCACTGGCGTCAACCGTCATCGCGTTGACCAGACCGGCGCCCCTTCTATGGTGTTGCCGGAGAAAGTGCGATGGCGAATAAGGAACAAGTGCTCGCGGCTCTCGAAAGCGTCGTGAGCCCGGAGGGAACTCCGCTGCCAAGAACCGGCGCGCTATCGGACGTGGTCGCAGGCGACGGCAAGGTGTTCTTTTCCATCACCGTGGATGCCACCGATGTCAAAGCGTGGGAGCCAGTGCGTAAGCATGCCGAAGAGGTCGTGCGCGCGCTGCCGGGCGTGCAATCCGCCCTGGTCGCGTTGACGGCGGAGCGCAAAGGCGGCGCGGCATCCGCTCGGTCGCCGCAGGGTACGCGGGCTCCTCCCGCGCGCGGAACGGCCCGCGGCGAGTCGATCCAAGGCGTGCCCGGCGTGGAGGCGATCATCGCGGTTGCGTCGGGCAAGGGCGGGGTCGGAAAATCAACCACGGCGGTCAATCTCGCGCTCGGCTTAAGCGCACTCGGTCTCAAGGTCGGCATCCTCGATGCCGACATTTACGGTCCCTCGTTGCCGAAGCTCCTCGCGATTCGCGAGCGGCCACAGACGATCGGTGGGACACGGCTTAAACCGATCACCCGCTATGGCCTCACTGTCATGTCGATCGGCTTCCTCATCGATGAGGACACGGCGATGATCTGGCGCGGCCCGATGGTGATTTCGGCGCTCACGCAGATGCTGCGCGAGGTCGAGTGGGGAAAGCTCGACGTGATGGTGGTCGACATGCCGCCCGGCACCGGCGATGCCCAACTCACCATGGCACAGCAGGTGCCGCTCAAGGGAGCGGTTATTGTATCTACGCCACAGGACCTCGCGCTGATCGACGCCCGGCGCGGCGTCTCCATGTTCAAGCGAGTTAACGTGCCGGTACTCGGGATCGTCGAGAACATGAGCTATTTTCTCTGTCCGAGTTGTGGCACGCGCGCCGATATTTTCGGCCATGGCGGAGCGCGGCGGGAGGCGGAGCGGCTCGGCGTGCCGTTTCTCGGCGAAGTCCCACTGCATATGGCAATCCGCGAGAAGTCGGATGCCGGTCTTCCCGTGGTCGCGACCGAGCCGGACAGCTCGCACGCGAAAATCTATCGCGACATCGCCGCCAAGGTGCAGGACCAAATCAAGAGTGGCAGCCTCAGCCGCGCGGCCCCCAAGATCGTCATCGAGGCATAGGCCCTACGCTGGCCATTCAGGTCGACGGCGCTCCGACCAACGCTGGCAGTTCGGCCAGCGATTGCACCGTACGATCGGGCTTGCCCGGGAGCCGCTCCGGTCGTTGGCCATAGCGATTGCACCATACGACCTGCATGCCGAACGCCGAGGCCGCATAGGCATCCCACGCGTTCGATGATTGGAACGCAATCGCGGCAGCCGGCACCTCGAGACGGTCGACGGCGAGTTGATAGACCTTGGGGTGCGGCTTGTAGACGCCGACCAAGCAGCGACTTCAGTCCGGCGGCCTTGACCGCCGCATCGAGCATCTTGGGTGAGCCGTTCGACAGGATCGCCGTCCGCAGGCCCGTCTGTTTCAGGCGTGTGAGGACGTCGGGGATTTCGGGAAATGCATCGAGCGTCAGGTAAAGATTCATCAGCCGATCGCGCAGGCCACGTTTGTCCAGCGCCAATGTCTCCAACGCGAAGTCGAGAGCGTCTGAGGTCACCTGCCAGAAATCCGCGTGCCGACCTTGAAGACTCCGCAGCCAGGTGTATTGCAGCTGCTTGTCACGCCAGAGCGCGGTCAGCTTATCGACGGTCTCCCCGAGCACATCACGGCAACCTCTGGCCGCTGACGAAAAATCGAACAGGGTCCCGTAAGCATCGAAGACGCAAGCCTGCACGCCGGTTAAAGATAAGTTGCTCATGCGGAGCACCTCAGTTACGGCTCGTTGACGATGATCCACTAACACATTCCACAATGGGGCCGCACGTTAGTGCCGCCCGCTCGGTCACAACCCTCCCCCCGCGCAAACGGGGAGAGGGAGCGGACCGAGTCTGCCACAGTCGCTGATTCTTCAACACGCACGGGCTCGCGCGACGTCACGGCTCGGCGCTGAACCGCATTTGCCAGTCCTATTCACTTGTCAAACAGCCCATCTCGTTCCCGCAGCGCGTTTTTGCGCCCGGGTTTTGCTTTTTGCTTCGCGCACCCGGATGAGGGGTGGCGGAGCGCCGAGATAACGCTCCGGTGCTCGGTGCACCGGCGGGGCGTGCCTTAACGCGGCACGCCAGGCGCTGATGAGGCGCCATGCGTCTCTCGGAGACGCTCGCCTCTCGGCGCTCCACCGTGGCGATTTTGGGCCGGGCGCCGCGCTTTTCCCTCGCCGGAATTGCTTCCGGATCGGTTACAGCGAGCTCCTCGCACACGGGTCGTAGTGCCCGCAGGGCGGGGTGCCGAACCTCCCGGGGCAAACGATTGCGAGTCGCCGCCGCGGGACGCCACTCCTCGCTCCGCCTTTAGGATCGCCTCTAGAAGCGCCCCTCAGAAGCGAGGATGTGAATATGTATTATGGGCGCAATACGCAGTCAAGCACAAACTGTGGAAAGAGATTGCTTCGATACGAATGCCGAGAAGGGCCTTTGAGCCAATGACTTAGCCGGGAGCGTACGATTTGGAGCACTGTCTCGCCCCTGCGCCGTCAATATCCAAGAAGCGAATCTTCACTCGAAGCGAATCTTTGCTCGCTGCCACAAAGCTAGGGGTTCTCCGACAACCGCGCCGAAGGGCGCGAAGGACTGCGCCCGACCGACAATCTACGTGCGCGAGGCGATCGAAATGGGGGCGCCATTCCCGGCGACCGGCGCTGATCAACATTACCGGCGACGGCTTGCTAACCTTGCCGCGTGGCCACCGCCATCGGATTTGAGTCGACGCGCTGATGAAGCCTGCCGCGTCTGCAAGCGACCACTTCGCTGCACCGTACTGCGCTGCGCCCGCAGACCCAAGATCGAGCCTTGGTCGCGATCAGCGCGTACCGGCTTTGCCCCTTGCGCGCGGGGCGTCGGGCGGCCAATTTAGCCGCAAAATTCTGGGTCCGGTGCATCCGCCGAGAACCTTTGATCAGGAGGAAACATGTCCATGAAACGCCGTGAATTTCTCAGAGTTGGCGCCGCCGGAATGGCCGCCTCGGCGGTGGCTGCGCCTGCCGTTGCGCAATCGATGCCGGAGGTCAAATGGCGACTGACGGCAAGTTGGCCGAAGTCGCTCGACACGCTGTATGGCGCCTGCGAAACGTTCGCCAAGCATGTATCCGAGGCGACGGACAACAAGTTTCAAATTCAAGTCTTCGCCGCAGGCGAGATCGTGCCTGCTTTGCAGGTCCTCGATGCCGTTCAAAACGGCACCGTCGAGATGGGCCACACGGCTATGTATTATTTTATCGGCAAGGATCCGACTTGGGCATTGTTCTGCGCCGTCCCGTTCGGCCTCAATACCCGCCAGCAGAATGCCTGGTTTTATGAAGGCGATGGCATGAAACTCATGAACGACTTCGCCAAGAAATCTAGCGTCTACTGTCTTGTCGGCGGCAATACCGGCGCGCAGATGGGCGGGTGGTTTCGCAAGGAGATCAAGACCGTCGAGGATTTCACGGGGCTTAAGTTCCGCATCGGCGGCTGGGCGGGCAAGACGCTTCAGAAGCTCGGCGTCGTGCCCCAGCAAATTGCCGGCGGCGACATTTATCCAGCGCTGGAGAAAGGCACCATCGATGCGGCCGAATGGGTGGGCCCTTATGATGACGAGAAACTCGGCTTCAACAAAGTCGCGCCGTACTATTACTATCCCGGCTGGTGGGAAGGCGCCGCCGCGAACCACTTCCTGATCAACCTGGCGAAATGGAACGAGCTGCCGAAGAGCTATCAGGCGATCGTTGCCGCGGCTGCCGGTTTGGCCAATATCGAAGAAACCGCCAGATATGACGCGCGCAACCCCGCGGCGCTCAAGCGTCTCATCGCGGCCGGCGCGCAATTGCGTCCGTTCCCGCAGCCGGTCATGGAGGCGTGCCTGAAGGCGTCGAACGAGGTCAATGCCGAGACGTCGGCGGCGAACCCTGACTACAAGAAGGTCCTGGATTCGATGCAGGCGTTCCGCAACGATGAGTATTTGTGGTGGCAAGTTGCGGAATACACCTACGATGGGTTCATGATCCGCACGCGGACGCGGGCGTGAAGCGAAGTTAGCCGGGGCGCCGCGGCCCGTGTGGGCGGGCTGCGGCACTGGCCAACAACTCTAGCGGAGGAAACATGAGACGCCGTCACTTCCTGCGCGCGGCGGGGCTTGCGGCCGCAGCGGGCGCAATCGCCAAGCCCGCCGTTGCGCAATCAATGCCCGAGCTTAGGTGGCGGCTCACCTCGAGCTACCCGAAATCGCTCGACACCATCTACGGCGCGTCGGAAGCTTTCGCCAAGGCTGTCGCTGAGGCGAGCGACAACAAGTTTCAGATCCAGGTCTTCGCCGCAGGCGAGATTGTGCCGGGGCTCCAGGCCGCCGATGCGGTGCAGAGCGGCACGGTCGAGATGTGCCACACCGCCTCGTATTATTATTTCGGCAAGGATCCCACCTTCGCCTTCGGCACGGCGGTCCCGTTCGGCCTCAACAGCCGCATGCAAACGGCGTGGATGTATTTCGGCGGCGGCATGGAGCTGATGAATGATCTCTATAAGAAATTCAACATCTACGGCATTCCGGCCGGCAACACCGGCGCGCAGATGGGCGGCTGGTTCCGCAAGGAGATTAAGGAACTCTCCGATCTCAACGGCCTTAAAATGCGCATCGGCGGATTTGCCGGGCGCGTCATTTCCAAGCTCGGCGTCGTGCCGCAGCAGATCGCCGGCGGCGATATCTATCCGGCGCTGGAGAAGGGCACGCTCGACGCCTGCGAGTGGGTCGGGCCGTACGACGACGAGAAGCTCGGCTTCTACAAGGTGGCGCAGTACTACTACTATCCGGGCTGGTGGGAAGGCGGACCCATGCTGCACAATTTCATCAACCTCGATAAATGGAACACGCTGCCGCCAGCCTATAAGTCGCTGGTGCAGACTGCATCCTCCATGGCCAACGAGTGGATGCAGGCAAAATACGACGCCGCCAATCCGGCGGCGCTCAAGCGGCTGGTCGCGGGCGGCGCGCAGCTGCGGCCCTTCCCGCAGCCGGTGATGGATGCCTCGCTGCGCGCGGCGCTCGACGTCTATGCGGAAGTGTCGAAAACCAATGCCGACTTCAAGAAGGTCTGGGAGGCGCTGCTCGCCTTCCGCAACGACGAGTATCTGTGGTGGCAGGTCGCCGAGCTGACCTACGACAATTATCTCGTACGCAATCGAACCCGCACCTGATCGCGGCGCGGCACACGACATCCCGCCTGCGCGGCGTGGTCGGGGATTTTTCAACAGCTGCGCGACAATACCGGTGGATACCGGTATACTCTCCCCTTCGCCCGTGGACACAATCCAATCGTTTCGGGCGCTGTTATCAGGCGCCGTTGATGCGTGCGGACAGTGGGGCGCTGCAAAATTGGTCGCCGCGGCAGAGGCCAACGAGCCAACAGGGAGGATGACATGAAACGACGGGAATTTCTCAAGGCGGCAGGCGCCGGTGTGACGGCATCCGCGCTCGCGGCACCGGCGGTCGCCCAGTCCATGCCCGAGCTCAAATGGCGCCTGACGGCGAGCTGGCCGAAGTCGCTCGACACGCTCTATGGCGCGGCCGATTACATGTCCAAGCGCATCGCCGAGCTCAGCGAGAACAAATTTCAGATCCAGGTGTTCGCGGCGGGTGAGATCGTGCCCGGTCTGCAGGTCCTTGATGCCGTACAGAATGGCACCGTCGAAATGGGTCATACGGCGAGCTATTACTATTTCGGCAAAGACCCCGCCTTCACCTTCGGCACGGCTCTCCCCTTCGGGCTCAACACTCGTCAGCAAGAGGCGTGGGAGTTCCAAGGCGGCGGCATGGAGCTGCTCAACGACTTTTTCAAGACGTATAACTGCTGGGGCATGCCGACCGGCAATACGACATGCCAAATGGGTGGCTGGTTCCGTAAGGAGATAAAGACGCTGGATGATATGAGAGGCTTGAAGTTCCGCGTCGGCGGTTTTGCCGGGCGCATCCTGGGGAAGCTGGGTGTAGTTCCGCAGCAACTTGCCGGTGGCGATATCTTTCCGGCGCTCGAGAAGGGCACGATCGATGCCGCTGAATGGGTCGGCCCCTACGACGACGAGAAGCTCGGGTTCGTGAAGGTCGCGAAATATTACTACTACCCGGGTTGGTGGGAGGGCGGAGCTCAGCCGCATCTTCTGATTAATCTTACGAAATGGAACGAGCTGCCGAAGATTTATCAGGCGATGATACAAGCCTGCGCGCGCGAAGCAGGCGCCTGGATGACCACCAAATACGACGTGCTAAACCCGCAGGCGGTGAAGCGCCTCGTCGCCTCGGGCGCCCAGCTGCGGCCGTTCCCGCAGCCGGTCATGGAGGCGTGCTACAATTCGGCGAACGAGATTTATGCCGAGTTGGCGCAGAGCAATCCGCATTTCAAGAAGATGCTGGACAGCCTGACGGCGTACCGCAGCGATTCATATCAATGGCTGCAGGTAGCGGAGTTCGCCTATGATAGCTTTATGATGCGCATGCGCACGCGAGCCTGACAACTTCGTTGATGCCAATGGTGCCCGGCTTCGGGTTCGGGCCGTCCCGCCGCAAGACGGAGGCGGCCCGAGTCGTTTCGCCTCCTTTGTCGGCTGCATGCGCGGCCCGGGATAGGCTGCGGAGCAGACTTCATCTCCCTGGAAGCTGCCCGATCGTCGAAATTCAGGCTGGATCCCTATAGGAGCGAACGAATTGGAAGTGCCGGCGTCGATTGAAATTGCGAAACACACGTTACTCTCCGGCGGGCTCATTCTGGCTATCGGCACCATCACCGGCTTACTGGCTCAGAAGATAAACATTCCCGATGTCGCGGCCTTTCCAATCGTTGGGATGGTGATCGGCCCGCAAGGCCTCGGCTTGATAAATATTCAGCCGGACTCGGCGCTAAACCAGATCATCCTTCTCTTCGGCGCCAGTTACATCCTTTTCGACGGCGGCGCTTCGCTGCGATTCAAAATCTTGAAGCAGGTTTGGATTACCATTGTGGTGATCGCCACGGTCGGTGTCGTCATTACCGCCGCCGTCACTAGCGTTGCGGCGTATTACGTTCTCGGTGTTCCACTGATCACGGCGCTGCTCCTGGGCGCGACGCTCGCCTCGACAGATCCTGCGACACTGGTTCCGATCTTCCAGCAGGTTCCCATTCGTGACCGCGTGGCACAAACCGTGGTCAGTGAATCCGCCTTGAATGACGCCACGGGCGCGATCATTACCTTCGGTGTGCTGACAGTGGCAATGGGGGCCGGCGAATTCTCGCTGGGGTCGTCTTTGCTCGGTCTGCTCAACCAATTGATCGTGGGTATCGTCGCCGGCGCTACCCTCGGATATCTGGCCGCGCTGCTCATCGCGCACGAGCGATGGGGATTCCTCGCAGAATATGCGCCGGTGGTGACTGTCATGGCTGTCATCGGCGCCTATTTCGCGGCCGACGGGTTGCAGGCGAGCGGGTTCACCGCGGTTTTCGTCTTTGGGATCGTGCTCGGAAACCAGAGCTCCTTCGGGTTCAAGATGGGAGCGGGTGACGCACAAAAACTCGAAGAATATGTATCGACGACTGCGTTCATCATGAGGTTGTTCATCTTTATTCTGCTCGGTGCCCAAGTCGATTTCACACTTATGGGCCATTACCTCGTGGGCGGGATCATCGTGGTCGCCATCTTCATGTTGGTCGCCCGGCCGGCGACGGTTTTCGTGTGTGCATTGCCGGACCGTCGTGCGCGGTGGAGCTTCAACGAAATGCTATTCATGTGCTGGACCCGCGAGACCGGCGTCATTCCGGCCGCGCTTGCCGGCCTGTTGCTCGGTATGAAGGCGCCCGGTGCTCAAATGATTGCATCGGTCACCTTCATCGCCGTTCTCATGACGATCTTGATACAGGCGCCGACTACAAAGTGGCTGGCAAAGAAGCTGAAGCTTTTGGAAGAGAGTAAAAAGGGCAGGTAATCTAGACCGCATCTATGCATGCGGTAGGCACGCTAGGACGCATGGGAACGCGCCGACTGCGGTTCGGGGCGTTCAGTTTATTATCGATTCATTGCGGCTGGGTCGGCGGACCGAAATCGAGAGGTGGAGGCAGATCGGGCTGGGGAATGTCGATCCTAACCTTGGATGGATCGATCCGGGCGCTGCGGTCGATCCAGTAGGTTACCGAACCCGGCCAGAAGATGACGATGATCACCAGAATGACTTGCAGCACCACCCAGGGAATGGCCCCCCAATAAATCTCCGAGGTCTTGATTGAACGTGGTGCGATGCCGCGCAGATAAAACAAGGCGAAGCCGAATGGCGGATGCATGAAGCTCGTCTGAATATTGGCGCAGATCAACACACCGAACCAAATCAGATCGATGCCGAGCTTGTCGGCAACCGGCGCCAAGAGCGGAATGATGATGAATGCGATTTCAAAGAAATCGAGGAAGAAGGCGATCACGAAGATGAAGGCGTTGACGAAGACCAGGAAGCCGATCTGTCCGCCCGGGAGTGACGTCAACAGATCCTCGATCCAAACTTTTCCGCCTACGCCTTGGAACACAAGGCTGAAGGTGCGCGCCCCGATCAGAATATAGACCACCATGGCAGTGATGCGCATCGTGGTCGACATCCCCTGATAAAGGAGCGACCATGTGAGCGTGCGGTAAGAGGCGGCCAGTGCGATCGCGCCCACCACGCCTAAGGCTCCCGCTTCGGTTGGCGTGGCCAGTCCCATGAAAATAGTCCCCAAAACCAAGAAGATCAGTCCGAGCGAGGGGACTATGCCGCGCAGGCACTTTTTCCAGAGCGCCCAGCCATGCAGCGTGCGCGCCTCGAGCGGCAGGGCGGGCACGTCCTTTGGCCATAGCAGGCTGACAATGAAGACCCAGGCGCAAAACAGCGCGAGCTGAATGATGCTCGGACCGATGGCGCCGGCATACATGTCGCCCACCGAGCGGCCGAGTTGATCCGCGAGCACCACCAGCACGAGCGATGGCGGAATGAGCTGCGTTATCGTGCCTGATGCCGCGATGACGCCCATCGTGTGTCGTGTCGAATAGCCGTACTTCAACATCGGGGTCATCGAGATGACGCCCATGGCGATCACCGAGGCAGCGACCGTGCCGGTAATTGCGCCGAGGATGGCGCCGACGAAGATGACCGCATAGGACAAGCCGCCGCGAGCCGGGCCGAACAACTGGCCGATTGAATCGAGCAGGTCCTCGGCGAGGCCGCAGCGCTCGAGGATGGCGCCCATGAAGGTGAAGAACGGAATCGCGAGCAGCAAATCGTTGGAGACGATACCAAACAGTTGATATGTGAGATTACCGAGGAAATCCGGGCTGATGAGACCCAGCTCGATGCCGATGAAACCGAAGAACAGGCCGGTTGCCGCGAGCGAGAATGCCGCCGGATAGCCGATCAGCATGAAGAGCACCATGCCCCCGAACATCAGGGGCGCCATGTTCTCCCGCACAAAATGAATCATTGGACCGGCTTCTCGTACCCGAACTGCAACCGGTGATGACGGATGAGCGCGTCGATGCGCTTGATCAGTTCGGAGACGCCTTGCAGCGCCATCAGTGCGAAGCCGACCGGAAGGATGAGCTTGACGGGCCAGCGGATCAGGCCACCGGCATTCGACGAGGTTTCGCCGATGCGCCAGGAGTCCAAAAACCACGGCCACGTGAAGTAGATGAGGATCACGCAGATCGGCAGAAGAAAAAGTAGAGCGCCAATGATATCAATCCAGATGCGCGCTCGTTCGGAGAGAGCGGAGTACAGCAGATCGACGCGTACGTGCTCGTTCAGTTTGAGCGTGTAGGGGCCTCCCAGAAGCACCATGCCCGCGAACATGTACCACTGCACTTCAAGCCAGGCGTTGGAGCTTGCACTAAACAGATAGCGGGATGCTGCATTGCCGGCGCTGATCAGGCAGGCAAAGAGCACGAGCCAGTTGGCGACCTCGCCAAATCGGTCGTTGATGTAGTCGATAGCTCGGCTCAGCTTGAGCAAACCCTCCACGCACCGTCCCCGTTGGCATGGTCCCGCGAGACTGGGACCGCGTAGTTGCTCAGTTTGTTGACCCCGAGCTTTGACCCGGCCGCAAGGGCGCGCCGAGACTGGGAACTTTCCTAGACCCTCGCGTGCAGGTCAATCGCTAAAGCGAACGAGAGCCGGGCGACGGCCGTCCGGCTCCGCCGTCTCGGTCCCAAGGGTCCGGTTATCCCCCCGTCACGCTCATGTGCCGGGCGAGCGCCGGCCGTTGGTGGCGCCGGTCGATGATGAAATCGTGCCCCTTGGGCTTGCGCGAGATCGCTTCGGCGATCGCCGCGTCGAGTAGATCATTGCCTTCGGATGCGCGCAGCGGGGTGCGCAGATCGGCGGCATCCTCCTGGCCGAGACACATATAGAGCGTGCCCGTGCAAGTCACCCGCACCCGATTGCATGATTCGCAAAAATTGTGGGTCAAGGGCGTAATGAATCCGAGCCGCCCCCCGGTCTCGGCAACATCGACGTAGCGCGCCGGCCCGCCGCTGCGATAGTCAACATCTTGCAGCGTGAAGCATTCGGCCAAGCGCGCACGCACGATCGACAGTGGAAGGTATTGGTCGAGGCGGCCAGCACCAACGTCCCCGAGCGGCATCACCTCGATCAGTGTGAGTTCCATGCCGCGTCCGTGCGCCCATTGCAGCAGCACCGGGAACTCGTCCTCGTTCACGCCCTTGAGAGCCACCGCGTTGATCTTGACCTTGAGCCCGGCTGCCTGCGCAGCGTCAATGCCAGCCAAAACCTTATCCAGCTCACCCCAGCGGGTGATGGCACGGAACTTCTCGGGATCGAGGGTGTCGAGCGACACGTTGATACGCCGCACGCCGTGCCTGGCGAGTTCGGTCGCATATTTCGGCAGCTGCGAGCCGTTAGTGGTGAGCGTGAGCTCATCGAGCGTCCCGCTGGATAAATGGCGCGACAGCGAAGCGACGAGCGACATGATGCCGCGCCGCACCAGCGGTTCGCCGCCAGTGAGCCTGAGTTTCCTGACGCCGCGCGCGATGAACGCGCTGCACAGCCGGTCGAGTTCTTCGAGCGAGAGCAGGTCGGCCTTGGGCAGAAAGGTCATGTTCTCGGACATGCAGTAGACGCAACGAAAGTCGCAGCGATCGGTCACGGAGACGCGCAGATAGGTGATCGCCCGTCCAAACGGGTCGACCAGAGTACGGAGCGGTTCTCCTTGACCGTCGAAGGCCAGAGTTTGCACGTCGCGGGTCATCGGATGCGCAATGGTCCTACGCTGCGTCAACGTCCATAGAGCAGCCGCGCGAACAGACGGCGTTTCGCCGTTGCATATGGGAATTCTGACGGATATCGGCCAGAGCGTCTAGCGCCGTGGCAGGACCCAAATCCGTCGGCAGTGCGTCCAGCGCCCCGCGACTAGCGCGATGCCCATGGATAATCGGTCGCGGAGGGTGCCGACTCCGCCGCTGCCGAGGCCGCCGGGGCAAGCGCGGGTGCGGGCGATGGTGCGCTCGCCGGGGCGGCGGAGGCCATCGGCGGGGGCGCTGCCGGGCGGGCGGCCGTCTCACCGGGCGCCTTTTTCTTTGCAGCCGGCTTCCTCGGCGGTGCCGCGCGTTGCAGACTGACGTGAAGCGGATTGGGGGCAAGCTGCGGAGCAGCGCCTGCACCATCCGCTTCGGGTCGCACGGACACCGTCTGCGCCTGGTAGCCGCTCAGTGCAAGCGTCACCGAGAACTCGCTGCCGGGCTGGACCGCGAGCTGGCACGGCGTGCGACAGCTCTGACCCAAGGACGTTTTCGCTTCTGCCCCTGGCGGTTCGGATTCAATGGCCAGAGTCTCCGACTGCGGAGCGGATTTGAGGAAATCCAGGCTCGGCATGGTCGCAGAACACGCCGCCAGCATCAGGCCACACGCCATCAGGACAATAACTCGGCTCATGATCCCACCCCACGGCGGCAACGGCCGCCTCTCCCCGGAACACGACCATAGGGACGCGACAGAGCCGGTACAGGGCCCCTCCCGGTCCCCTACGGCTAGCGCCCTAAAATGCCGCAAGTGTGGCGCGGATAAGGTAAAATACGATTAACGCTGTTCCACTGCGGTGGGACTGCTGGCGCGCAAAAGGTCGAAAACGGCGCCTGGCAGCTCGGCCAGCGCGCTGATCACCCGGTCGGGTCCCAATTCGCCGACCGGCGTCTCCGTGTAGCCGTAGTCAACGGCGACGACCGGAACTCCCGCCGCGCGGGCGGTCGCGATGTCGCTGATCGAATCCCCGACCATGACTGCACGGGCGACCTGACCATGGGCGCGCGCGATGGTCCGCCGCAGGAAGTCCGGATGGGGCTTTCGCAACCCGAAGGTGTCCGCGCCACAAATGGCGACGAAACGTTCGGATAGCCCGAGCGCGTCGAGCAGCCGGACCGACAGCCATTCGAGCTTGTTCGTGCACACTGCTAGCCGACATCCGCGGGCGCCGAGCTCGTCGAGCGCGGCTTCGAGGCTCGGGAACGGCCGGGAGCGATCGGCGATATGAGACGCATAATATTCGATGAACTCCTTGACGAGCCGGTCCATTTCGGCTGCGGCGAGCCTGCGGCCTTCGGCCGCGAGAGAGCATTCGATCATCGATCGCGCGCCGCCACCGACTAGGTTGCGCGCAATATAGTAAGGCACCGGCGGCAGACCTTCCTGGGCGAACACGGTGTTGAGCGTGGCGACAAGATCGGGCGCACTGTCAACCAGTGTGCCGTCGAGATCGAAGACGACCGTCGGAGCCCCCATCACCGAAGGCAGCTAGCCGACGAATCGCGCAATAGTAAGGCTTGGCTTGGCGAGTATTTCACCGGCGAGCTGGGCTATGCTCCCGCACCGAGGGGCGTTAGATAGGCGCCATTCTCGCTGCGATGATCACCATGGACTTGGAGGCCCAAAAACGCGCAGCCGCGGCCCGCGCCCTCGAATTCGTGCGTCCTGGGATGCGGCTTGGGCTTGGCAGCGGCTCGACCGCCAAGCATTTTGTCGAGCTTCTGGCGCAGCGCGTGCGTGCCGGGCTCGAGGTGATTGGAGTGCCCACATCGGAGGCAACTCGCAGCGATGCCGAGCGGCTGGGGATCACGCTCACCAGTCTCGACCAGACGCCGCAGCTTGATCTTACGGTCGACGGTGCCGACGAGATCGCGCCCGATCTGAGCCTGATCAAGGGCGGGGGAGGCGCGCTGCTGCGGGAAAAGATTGTCGCCTCGGCATCCGCACGGATGATCGTCATTGCCGACGAATCAAAGTGGGTATCCTGCCTCGGCCGTTTCCCACTGCCGGTCGAGGTGGTGCCATTCGGATTGCCCGCAACGCAGCGGGCGGTCGAGGCGGCGGCGGCGGCCGCGGGGTGCACAGGCCCCGCGCTGCTGCGCCGCGCCAAGGACGGCCATGCTTTCGTCACGGACGGAGGGCACTGGATCCTGGATGCAGCATTCGAGCGGATCGCCGATCCAAGATCGCTCGCCCAGCGTCTCGACGGGATTGCCGGGGTGGTCGAGCATGGTCTCTTCATTGGGCTCGCAGGTGCGGCCATAATCGCTGGCTCGAGCGGCGTGCGCGTGGTCGAGCGGCGCTGAGCCCCGTGTCACCGCAAAAGGAGGGTTCGATGTTTGCTTTTCCAGCCGTCAGGGCGGCGTGTAACTGGTTGCTTGCGCTCGGGCTCGCTTTCGTGCTGGCCGCTGGTGCCGCCGCCGCACAACAACCATCGGCGGCCGCGATTGCGACGGCCAAGGAAGTCATCACGGCTAAGGGTGCTGACGCACTCTACAGCCCATTGGTCTCAGGCGTGATCGAGCGGACCAAGAGCGTCTTGCTGCAATCCAATCCGATGGTGGGCAAGGATTTGAACGAAGTCGCAGCCAAACTGCACGCAGAATATGCTTCACGCAGCGCGGAGATTCTCACCGAGGTGGCCAAGCTCTACGCCTCCCACTTCACCGAGCAGGAACTCAAGGACACGCTCACCTTCTACAAATCGCCGCTCGGCCGTAAGTTGGTGGCGGAGGAGCCTGTCATCCTCGACCAGAGCATGAAAACTGCGCAGACGTGGGCCGAAGCTCTGTCGCGAGAGGTTATCGCTAAGATGCGTGGCGAAATGAAAAAACGAGGCCACGATATCTGAAGCAGCTGCAAGTCATGTGGAGCATTACAGACCACCGGTGTCGTAGCCGGGGTTCGACCCGTCAAGCCATCCGCCTTTTGCGAGAAGCTCGGCGCGGCAAGAATGGCCCTGCGGTCGACCCCGCCTGGCGCCTCTGGGATAAAATCTGATGCAGCGCCCGCCGCTGTGGGTCCGACGATATGGCCGACAATGACCTCGATCTGCTCGTCATCGGAGCAGGCTCGGGCGGTGTGCGTGCCGCGCGGATTGCGGCCGGTTACGGTGCACGCGTACTGGTATGCGAGGAGTACCGCGTCGGCGGCACGTGCGTGATCCGCGGCTGTGTTCCGAAAAAGCTGTTCGTCTACGCCTCGCGTTTTGCCGACGAATTCCAGGATGCGGCAGGCTACGGCTGGAGCCTGGGAGAACCGGTCTTCGACTGGCCGAGTCTCATTGCCAACAAGGATCGCGAGATTGCACGGCTCGAGCTCGCGTATACCACGACGCTCGAGCGCGCCGGCGTGAAGCTGGTCAAGAGCCGGGCTGTGCTGGAAGATGCCCATACGGTGCGTCTCATCGCAACCGGAGAAAAAATCCGGGCGCGCCATATCCTCATCGCCACCGGCGCTGCGCCGTGGATGGGGCCGGCCATCGCGGGCCTCGAACACGTCATTTCCTCAAACGAGGCGTTTCATCTGCAAGAGTTGCCGGCGCGGATCCTGATCCAAGGCGGCGGCTATATCGCCGTCGAGTTCGCCGCCATTTTCAATGGGCTTGGATCCGAGGTGACGCTGGCCTATCGAGGCGAGAACATCCTGCGCGGGTTTGACGACGACCTGCGCGCCCACCTCAACGCTGAGATGACCAAGCGTGGCGTGAGGATTCTTTGCGGCACGACGGTGCGCGCGGTGCAACGGACGCAAGATACCTTCATCGCGAGCCTTTCCGACGATAGCTCGGTCGAGGTCGACAAGGTGATGTTCGCGCTCGGGCGCTGGCCGAATGTCACCGGTTTCGGTCTCGAGGCGGCGGGCGTGCGGTTGAGCGATAAGCGCGGCATCGCCGTCGACCCATTCTCGCAGACCTCGGTACCGCACATCTACGCGATCGGCGACGTCACCAACCGAGTGAACCTGACGCCGGTTGCGATCCGCGAGGGCCATGCCTTCGCCGATACGGTGTTCGGCGATAAACCGACGGCCGTCGATCACACCGATGTGCCGACCGCCGTTTTCTCCGAGCCGGAGGTTGGCGCCATCGGTCTGACCGAGGCGCAGGCGTGTGAGCAGCTGGCGAAGGTCGACGTGTACAAGACCTCATTCCGCCCGTTGAAGATGACGCTCGCGGCGCGTGACGCCCGCGCCTTTTTCAAGCTTGTCGTCGATGCCGCCACGGACCGCGTCGTCGGCTGCCATATTGTCGGACCGGACGCCGGCGAGATGATCCAACTCATCGGAATCGCCGTGAAGATGAAGGCGACCAAAGCCGATGTCGACGCGGTGATGGCGGTGCACCCGACCGTTGCCGAGGAGCTTGTGACGCTGCGGGAGAAGGCGCTGAGCCGTCGCCGGGAGGCGGCCGAATAGCACCGTGTTTCGCTCGGCGCTGCGCGCTGGTGAGCGCGATTCGATCTGGCTTGGCACGCCGGCCGTCGTGTATAAGCTCGCCTGAGGGGGGAAAATCTCGCCCCTACCAGGGCTTAAGGGTAGTGGAGGGCGGTCATGCCCGAGCGTTGGACGCGCGACAGTTGGCGGCAGAAGCCGATCGCCCAAGTTCCCGAATATCCGGACCAACAGGCGCTCGCCTCGGTGGAGCAGCGCCTTGCGACGTTTCCGCCGCTCGTGTTTGCGGGCGAAGCCCGCAGCCTGAAGAAAGCACTCGGCCGCGTCGCGGCGGGAGAGGGATTCCTGCTGCAGGGTGGCGATTGCGCCGAAGCCTTCACCGAGCACAGCGCCAACAACGTCAGCGCCAACAATATCCGCGACTTCCTGCGCGTCTTCCTGCAGATGGCGGTGGTGCTCACCTATGCCGCCGCAGTGCCGGTGGTGAAAGTCGGCCGCATCGCCGGGCAGTTCGCAAAGCCCCGCACGTCGCCGATGGAGAAGCGGGACGGCAAGGAACTGCCAAGCTACCGCGGCGACATCATCAACAGCGTCGAGTTTGACGAGGCGTCGCGTCGGCCGGACCCGGAGCGCCAGATCGAGGCTTTCCGGCATTCGGCCGCCACTCTCAACCTATTGCGCGCGTTTGTGCATGGCGGCTACGCCAATCTAGCCAATGTCCGGCAGTGGACGCTCGGCTTCGTCAAGGACTCGCCGCAGTCGCATCATTATGAGGAGCTCGCCGACCGCATCAGCGAGGCGCTCGGCTTCATGCAAGCCTGCGGCCTCGATCTCGAAAGCCACCCCGAGCTCAAGAGCACGGAGTTCTACACCAGCCATGAGGCGCTGTTGCTCGGCTACGAGCAGGCGATGACGCGCGAGGATTCGACCCATCCCGGCACCTTCTGTTGTACCTCGGCCCACATGCTTTGGATCGGCGACCGCACCCGCCAGCCGGATCATGCGCATGTCGAGTTTTGCCGGGGCATCATGAATCCACTGGGTCTGAAATGCGGCCCCTCGAGCAAGGTCGACGAACTGCTGCGCCTGATTGACATTCTCAATCCGGAAAACGAGCCGGGCCGGCTCACGCTGATCGTACGGCTAGGGGCGGACAAGGTTGGAGATCAGCTGCCGGCTATGATCCGTGCGGTTCAGCGCGAAGGAAAGGCCGTGGTGTGGTCGTGCGATCCCATGCACGGCAACACCATCACCTCGGAAACCGGCTACAAGACGCGGCCGTTCGACCGCATCCTGTCCGAAGTGAAGACTTTCTTTGCGGTTCACCGCGCCGAGGGGACCCATGGCGGCGGCGTGCATCTGGAGATGACGGGACAGAACGTGGCCGAGTGCACTGGCGGTGCACGCATGATCACGGACGCAGACTTCAAGGATCGCTATCATACGGTCTGCGATCCGCGGCTCAACGCGGAGCAATCGATTGATCTTGCGTTTCTGGTTGCCGACCTGCTCAAGGCGGAGCGCACCGCTAGGGCGCGGCCGCTGCCGGCTGTTGCCGGGCTCTGATCGGAACGAAGACGATTTGTCTGCGCCCACTGCTCGGCGGAACGGGTGGAGTTTTTTTCCATCATTTGGTTATGATGGAGTGCGGGCGCGTGCGCGGCGCGTTCGCAGCTTCATAACAATGCGCAATGGGAGGTTCTCATGTATCGCCATATGGCTGGACTCGGCGCGCTTTCGCTCGCCGCGCTGATCTCGATATCCTCCGGCGCCAGCGGGCAGCTTGCCGTTTCCGCCAACGACGGCAAGGCCGTCCTTGTCGACGGCGTAAATTCGGTACCGGCCAACCCGCCGCCGGATACAGTGACCGTCATCGATCTCAGTACCATCCCACCTAAGGTGCTCGCTGAGCTCCAGGCTCCGGCGAGCGTCGTCGGGCCGCCCTTGAGTGTAGCGGTCGCGCGCGATGAGAGCTTCGCGCTGGTGACCGGCGCATCCAAGGTCGATCCGAGCGATCCGAAGAAAACGGTGCCCGACGACAAGCTGACGGTCGTCGATCTCAAATCCTCGCCGCCCAAAGTCTCCGCGCAGCTGCAGGCGGGCAAAGGCGCCGCGGGCGTATCGATCAATCGCGCCGGGACACTGGCGCTGGTCGCGAACCGCTCGGAAGGAACGGTGTCCGTGTTTTCCATTGCTGGCACGACGCTCACGCCGGTCAGAAAGATCAATCTGGGGGATGAGAAATCGGGCCCAAGCCATGTCGCCATTACACCGGACGGCAAAACCGCGCTGGTCACCCGTGACGGCGACAATAAGATTTCCGTGCTTTCGATTGACGGCACCAATGTTGAGGACGCCAAGCGCGAGATCTCGGCGGGAATTCACCCTTACGGTCTCGCCGTCCATCCGAACGGCAGGGTCGCCGTGGTGGCCAATATCGGAGTCGGCAGCGGCGATGCCGATACGGTGAGCTTGATTGATATCGAGGCAAAACCTGCGCGCGTCGTTCAAACCGTCACGGTTGGTCAAACGCCGGAAGGGATCGCGCTCTCTCCCGACGGCGCCTTTGCCGCCGTGAACGTCGGGAACGGATCCAACAAGCCGAAGAATAGTCCGTTTTTCACCGATTACGGATTGGTGAAGGTGCTGAGCGTCAAAGGTAAGGAATTGGTTCCGCTGACCGAGGCCAAGACCGGCCATTGGTGTCAGGGTCTCGCCTGGAGCAAGGACAACCGAACCCTTTTGGTCCAGTGCATGGTCGAGAAAGAGATCATGGTGTTCAACTTCGACGGCAAGGAGCTCAAGCCGGCCGGATCGATCAAGCTTAGTGCCGGTCCAGCCGCCATCCGAACGGCAGAGCCCTAGCATGAACGCATTGAGAGTGGTTGCCGGAGACATCTTCGTCGCGTGAGAACTGCGCGCCAACTCGCCGTCGCCCCAGCCCTCCCCGCAAGCAGGGGATAGGCGCACCGAGTTTGTTGCTCGCGCTGATTCCATTTCGCTAAATCGCCGCTAAAGTCCCTGCATGGAACGGTTGCTGCGCGCGACCATGAATACTTGGCACGGCCTGCGCGCCGCGGCGCGCAGCGAAGAAGCGTTTCGCCTGGAGCTGATTGCCGTCGTGCTGGCGGTGCCAGTCGCCTTCCTTCTTGCCGAGGAAGCTTGGAAGCGCCTCGCGCTCATCGCCGTCGTGGCTTTCGTGCTCGTCGTCGAGCTGTTGAACACCGCGATCGAAAAGCTTGCCGACCGGGTCAACCTTGCGATCGACCCCCAGATCGGTCGGGTCAAGGACATGGGCTCAGCCGCGGTCGGTCTTGCGCTGCTCATCGCTGCCGCTGCCTGGCTGCTGGCGCTTGCCGAGCGGCTTGGGCTGATCTGACCGCCTGCGGCGATTGCCCGGCGCGGCCGCGGCGCGCTAGACCTAAGCCATGAACGCGCGGCCCAGCGACCGTTTGGCTATCGCCATCGGGCAACTCAATCCGACCGTCGGCGACATCGCCGGCAATGCCGATAAGGCGCGCCAGGCGCGCGCCCAAGCTTCCAGTGCCGGTGCCGATATCCTAGCGCTGCCGGAACTTTTTATGTCGGGCTATCCGCCCGAGGACCTCGTGCTCAAGCCGGCCTTTCAGGCGGCTTGCCGCGCCCAAGTCGAGGAGCTTGCGCGGGAAACAGCCCGCGGCGGTCCGGCGCTGCTGATCGGGACGCCCTGGCTCGATGGCGGCAAGCTCTACAACGCATATTGCCTGCTCGACCGCGGCGTCATTGCCGCCGTGCGGCTGAAGGTGAACCTCCCGAATTACGGCGTGTTTGACGAACGGCGGCTGTTCACGTCCGGGCCGCCGCCCGGTCCCATCAATTTCCGAGGCGTGCGCATCGGCCTTCCGATCTGTGAGGACATTTGGACCGAATGGGGTGACTACGAAGACGTAGTGGAATGCCTCGGCGAGACGGGCACCGAGCTGATGATCGTGCCCAACGGATCGCCTTACTCCCGTGACAAGGACGAGATGCGTCTCAACATCGCGGTCGCCCGCGTGACCGAGAGCGGCGTCCCGCTGGTCTATGTCAACCAGATCGGCGGCCAGGACGAGCTCGTCTTCGATGGCGCCTCGTTTGCCCTCCACGCCGATCGCGGGCTGGCCTTCCAGCTCCCGGCCTTTCGCGAAATTGTCGAGACGACGCGATGGGAGCGCACCGGCAATGGCTGGCATTGCGTCGACGGGCGCATCGTCGCGGTCGAAGAAGGCGACAAGGCGGACTATCTCGCCTGCATGCTGGGAGTGCGCGACTATGTCGACAAGATCGGGTGCAAGGGCGTGGTGCTGGGGCTGTCGGGCGGCATCGATTCATCCCTGGTCGCGACATTGGCCGTCGACGCGCTAGGCGCCGAACGCGTGCATTGCGTCATGCTGCCTTATCGCTACACCTCACAGCAGTCGCTCGACGATGCGGCGCAAGTCGCGAGCGCGCTCGGCACCCGATACGACATGGTGCCGATCGAGAGCGCGTTGCTGGGGTTGGAAAAGGCGCTCGCGCCGGTCTTCGCGGGTAAGCCGCGCGATGTCACCGAAGAGAATCTGCAATCGCGCACCCGGGGCACCATTCTGATGGCCATGTCCAACAAGCTCGGCCTGATCGTGGTGACCACCGGCAACAAGTCGGAAATGTCGGTCGGGTATGCGACGCTCTATGGCGATATGAACGGGGGCTTCAATCCGATCAAGGACCTTTATAAAACCGAGGTCTATCGGCTCGCCCGGCTGCGCAACGGCTGGAAGCCGTACGATGCGCGCGGACCCGATGGCCCGGTGATTCCCGATAACATTCTAACGCGTGCGCCCAGCGCCGAGCTGCGCGAGAATCAGACCGATCAGGACACGCTGCCGCCTTACGATGTGCTCGACCAAATCCTCGAACGGCTGGTCGAGCGCGAGGAGCCGATCGCCAAGATCGTGGCGGAAGGGTTCGACCGGCAGACGGTCATGAAGATCGAGCGCATGCTGCATTTTGCTGAGTACAAGCGCCGGCAAGCGGCGCCCGGGGTCAAGGTGACACTGAAGAATTTCGGCCGCGACCGCCGCTACCCCATCGTCAATCGTTTCCACGATTCCGGCGCGCCTCTGCCCGAGCCCGACCGCGAGCTCGTGAAAAGCGCGGTCCTAAGAAGCGAAGCCTACGATCTCTGAGCGAAATGAAGGCACAAGAGAGGGAACGATGTACAAAGCATCGGCCGGTATCGCTCTGCCAACCTCGATCATCGGCTCGCTGCCGCGGCCGGCCTGGTACACAGCGGCGCTGGGACGCAAGAGCTTTCTCGAAGCGATGGTCAATTCGCGCTACCGCGAACAGTACGAGGATGCGGTCTCGTGCTTTTTGCGGGCTCAAGAAGTGGCAGGTCTCGATATCGTCACCGACGGCGACGCGCACTATGACGAGGAGGTCGGCGGCATGAGCTGGCAGAGCTATCCGCTGACCCATATGGATGGCTTTGCCGAAGTGCCGCAGCCCACCGCCTACAAGGTCGGCGCCGTCGCCTATCCGCGCGGGCATATTCTGCACGACTTTCTTGAGGCGCGCGTGTTTCCTCGGATCGTCGGGCCCGTAGGGCGCGGCAGATTACAGTACACGGCGATGTGGAAAGCGGCGCAGCGCATGACCAGGAAGCCGATCAAGTTCGGCACGATCCTGCCCGAGCTGATCGCGGCTTCGGTGGAGGACGACTATTACAAGGACCCGGTGGAGCGCACGTGGGCGATCAGCAACGCGCTGAACGAGGAGCTCAATGAGCTGGCCGATGCCGGTTGTGCCGTCATCCAATTGGAGGAACCGCAGATCCACATGGTGCCGGCGCGCGGCAAGACGTTCGGCAAACTCGACACCGCTGACCTAGTGAAGATTTTCAATAATACGGTAAAGGGCCTGCGTCAGAAGACGGAAGTGTGGTGCCACACCTGTTGGGGCAACCCATCTCAGCAGCGCATCTTTGCAGACGTGCAGAGCTATCAGCCCACCCTTGAGGCGCTCAACCAGGTGGACGCCGACGCGCTGACCTTTGAGACGCGTTCGTCGGGCACCGGCGACCTCAAGGCGATCGGCGAAGTGATCAGGGACAAGAAAGTGGTGGTCGGCGTGATCGACCATCACACGCTGCAGGTAGAGCGGCCGGATCAGATCGCCGCACTTATTCGCGAGGCGCTCAAGCACATTCCGCCCAAGCGGCTCATCGTTTCATCCGACTGCGGCATGGGCCGCGAGGGCATGGGACGCCGGCATGCCGGCTACAAGATGGTGTCCATGGTGCTCGGCACCAACATCGTGCGCAAGGAGCTGGGACTGTCGGAAGCGGAATGCCTGGCTGCGGATCAGCGCTATTCGCTCACGGTGGCCAAGGCATAGAGCGGGACTAGACTGAAATGCAGCGGGAACGAAGACCGCAGCGCGCGGCATGCTATTCTCGGGTAAGAGCATCCATTTGACAGATGAGGATCGAATGACACGCATGGCGGGAGCGATGACGCGACGCCGTTTCGCGGCGGCGACTGCGATGGCCTTCGGCGCGCTGGCGCGCACGCGTCCGGCGCAGGCGGCCTATCCGGATCGTCCCATCAAGATCGTGGTGGCGAATACTCCCGGAGGACCGTCCGACATCATCGCCCGCATCATGGCCGCCGGCATGCAGGAAGCGATGGGCGCAACCGTATTCGTCGAGAACAAGGGCGGCGCGGGCGGCAATATCGGCATGGGATCGGTCGCGCGCGCCGATCCGGATGGCTACACGATCCTGCTGTCGACGAGCGCATACACGGTCAATCCGAGCCTCTACCACACGCTGCCGTACGATCCGTTCAAGGACTTCACCGCCATTTGCGAGCTTGCGGTGTCGCCGCACGTGTTCGCGGTGAAACCCGAACTTGGCGTCACCTCGATGAAAGAATTCGTCGCGTTGGCCAAGGCCAACCCGGAAAAATTCAATGTGTCGGTACCGCCGATCGGCACGACGCCGCAGCTGCAAGCCGAAGTTCTGAAGCTGCGCGAAGGGCTACAGGGAATGGCGAGCGTGGTATTTGCCGGCGGCGGCGATACGCTCAAGGCGCTGCTCAGCGGGACGGTGCAGCTGAGCTCTGTGGTATTGGCGCCCGCGCATGCGCACCTCAAGGCCGGCACCATCATCGGCCTCGCAGTCACGGGTCGCACGCGCTGGCACGATCTGCCCGACATTCCGACGATGTTGGAAGCGGGCTATCCTGACTTCGTGTTCGAGACCTACACCGCGCTGATGGCGCCCGCGAAGACCCCACCGGAGGTCGTCGCCCGCTTGGAGCTGGTCGCGCTCGACGTCCTGCGACGGCCGGACATCCGCGAGCGGCTCACCCAATCCGGATTCGAGGTGACCGCGATGCCCGGTAAGGAACACATGGCGCGCATCGCACGGGAAATCCCGATGTTCGCCGACATTATCGTCGGCGCCGGCATCCAGAAGCTGTAGGTAGAAAAATCAACGGCGCCAGTGAGCCTTGGTGCGGCCCGCGCGGCCGCGCGGCCTCAGCGCACCGGATAGAAATTCGGCCCGACGGCCCGCACTTTGCGCTTTCCCGATTGCTGTTCGACCTTGTCCTCGGCGGGAGCGGCCGCGGGGCTTTGCTCGGTCCCGGCGGGCGGGAGGGACGCGTTGCCATCTGCCGCTTTCGGGCGGGGGGGAGTCTGGCTCGGGCTGACTGGCTTGCCCTGTGCGTCAAAGCGCGGTTGCGACAATTGCTTCGCCCGCTCTTCAGTGACGACGATATCGCCGCGTTCGATGGTCTGATCGCTCACTTGCCGCAGGGCCTCGGCCCACGATTGGCCGGGCAGGCGGCAATTGCAAGCTGCGTTGAGCTGCTTGCGATAGCTGAACGCCGTGGGTAGCTCCGTGTACTGCTTGCCGCTCATCGACACCGCGCGGGAGACGTCCTCGCCGGGATTGCGATGGCTGTAAAGGGTGACCTCGGCGGCGGGGCAGAGACGTCGGCAAAGCTGTTCGTCCTCGGCGAATTTGGCAGGAATCGTGGAATAGGAAATGGGGAAGTAGTAGCCGTCGCAGCTTCGCACGCACAGCGTCCGATAGGTGCCCGCAAGCGGAGCGTTGGGAGCGGGCGCAACGCCTCCGCCGAACAGGTTCTCGAAGAAGCCGCCCGGACCGGCGGTGACGTATTGGCGATATTGCGGGCCGCAATCGTTCTGCCCGAGCGCCACGAGAATGCTGCGGCGCTGTGCTTCGCGTTCGCCGCTGTTGCCCTGCAGCCGCTGCATGTCATTGAGCGAGCGGTCCAGATTTGCGCGCATCTGCTGGATCTGGTTGTTCAGCGGGCCACATTGCGGCGATTGTCCGCTGAAGAGCGCGAAGAAGCCGGCGCCCTGGCAACCGAGGCGCTGCGACTGCTGGCCCAGGCGGTCGAGCTCAGCCTGTTGCTTTGCCGCCGTCTCCTCGTAGCGCTTGATCTGCTCCGCCCTTGCGGGATCGATCGCCCCGCCGCGATCAACAGCCGCGAGCTGGCTTTCGAGCCGCAGACAAGCTTGGTTGCGCACGCCCGCATTGGGGCTGGCGGTTGGAGCGCTCGGAGCGGGAGGGGCAGGGAATGGAAAGCTGAACTGCGCGGCTGCTGGCGCAGTGCACAGAAGGAGGGCGGGCAGAGCGCCCGCTAGTCCGCGCAAGACGATCGCAATCGCTGTGCCAATCATGGAAGCCGGCCCGACGCCGCCGAGAATGGAAGCGCTTTAATGGTGACCAAAGTGTGAACAGGGCCGCAGCATCCACGCCCAGCCCACCGAACCCCGCGATAGGCGGCAGTTACCGCTGCGTTTTCAGCTCAATGGGCCGCACCGCCCGGGCGGCTTCGCTGCGCAGATTCCACAGAATGCCAGCGACGATGAGGGCTGCGCCAATGAAGACGAAGACATCGAGCTGCTCGCCGTAGAGCCACCACCCAACCACCGCAATGAGCGGGATGCGCAGGAAGTCGAGCGGCACCACCACGCTCGCATCGCCCCACCGAAAGGCGTTGGCGAGGCAATAATGCGAGGCCAAGCCCGATATCCCGACCCCGAGGACGGCGGGCAGCTGAGCCAAGCCGAGTTTGGTGACGAACAGAGGGTTCGAGGCGATCAAGGCGAGCGGCAGCTGGATGAGGTTCATCCAGAAGATGATCGCGAAGGTGGTGTCGGTGCGTGTGAGCTTCTTGGTGATGATGAGCGTGTTGGCGAATCCGAGCGCCGCCAGCAATACGAGGAGCGCGGCCGGCTGAAAGGTTGCCAAGCCCGGTCGCAGGATGACGAGCACGCCCATGAGCCCGAGCACAACGGCGCCGATGCGGCTTGCGGTCATGTGCTCCCCGAGCACCGGCACGGCGAGCAGCAGCGCCCATGCCGGGGCCGTGAATTCCAGCGCGAATACGGTGGCGAGCGGCAACAGCAAGAGGCTTGTCGCCCACACATACTGCGATCCCAGATGAACAATGTTGCGAAAAAAGTGCAGCCCAAGTTGCCGGGTGAAGATCGTTGAACGCAAGTCGGCGCGCGCGGCCGTCAAGCCGGCCATGACCACCAAACCAAAGCCGGAGCGCACCGCCAGGATTTCCATGACGCTCAACGTGTCGGCCAATTCCCGTATGGACACGGCCATCGCCGAGAACGAGATCAATGCGCCGGTCATCCACAGGACGACGCGAATGAGGTGTCTGGACGTCACGCTTGAGCCGTCGTTGGAAAGCCTATCGCGCGCGGATCCGCTCGCCGTGCATCACTCCGCGTCGGGCTGATTCTCCGGCCGCGCCGCCTCGAAGGCCGCAAGCTGGGTGCAGGCTGCATCGATGGCGACGAGCTTGGGGAATCGATCGAGCGGCACTTTCAGACGCCGTGCGTTGTAGAGCTGCGGAACCAGGCAAATATCGGCGAGCGTGACTGCGCTGCCGAAGGCATAAGGGCCCGGACGGACCATGGGCTCCAGTGCCTCGAAGCCCTCGAAGATCCAGTGGTGATACCACCGATCGATGTTCGCTTGGTCCTGCCGGAGCTCGTTCTTGAGATAGCGCAGGGGCGAGACGTTGTTGAGCGGGTGGATGTCGCAGGCGATCAGTTGGGCCAGCGCCCGCACTCTCGCCCTTTCGACCGGATCGCGCGGCAAGAACGGCGGCTCAGGATGGACTTCGTCGAGATATTCGATGATCGCCAGCGATTGCGTGAGTACCTCGCCGGAATCGAGCCGCAGCGCCGGCACGCGCATCTGCGGGTTGACCGCTCGGTATTCCGGCTTCTTGTTGAGGCCGCCTGCCTTCTGCAGATGGATCGCCACCATCTCCGCGGTCAAGCCCTTGATGTTGAGCGCGATGCGCACCCGATAGGCGGCGGACGAACGAAAATAGGTGTAAAGCTGCACGTCTCCTCCTTGTAGGGCGATGCTGGACGGCCGCGCGCGACCGTCAGACCTTACTGGGCGCCTTGCCGCTTTCGGTTTCGGCGACCAGTTCTGCCGACCGCTTGGTCAATTGCTTCACCGCACGATCGAAAGCTGCGCGATCTGCCGGCGCGACCACCTCGGCGAGCCGGTCCATGAACGCCAGCGCGCTCGGCGCCAGCTCCTCATAGACCGCGCGGCCGGCCGGCGTGAGCGATAGAAACGATTCGCGCAGATCCGCGCGATTGGCGCGCCGGCTAAGGAATTTGCGTTGCTCAAGGTGCGCCACCGCCCGCGAGACCTTGGTCTTGTGCATATGGGTGTGGGCGCCGACCGCCTTCCCGGTCATCACGCCGTTCTCGCCGAGGGTCACAAGAACCCGCCACTCCGGTATTCCGATACCATAGCGGCCGTAAACGCGCGTGAGCGCCTGCGAAACCAGGCTCGAGAGCACGTTGAGGCGATGGGGCAGAAAATCTTCGAGCTTCAGCAGCGGCGCCTCTGAAGGCGCGGCAGCAGCGTGCGCCGCGTTGTCACGGACTGGACCGGAGTTCATCGTCACCCGCGCCAGCGTGTCGCGCAACCCGTTCCAAGCGCGACCACTGCAGCAAAGATTGGCCGAAGATCGCTAGCCGCGCAACGCAGCGCATCGTGGTCCCGTTTCGCCAACAGCTTTCTGTTGCGCTATTCGCTGCAAAAACGATCCGCAGACTGCATACACGCCGGAGGTTGGTCCCGATGACTGAAGGGATGTTGCTCCGCAGGGCGGCGCCCGGTCGCCCGCACCGGTATCTGCCCCGGCCGGGTGGCGCGATTTCGATAAGTCTTCCGATTCGGCAAGAGCGGCGTCGCGGCCGGCGTATAAGTCGGCTCAGCGCAGGCACTCAATCGCGACGAATTCATCGCGGGTTGAAGTGCCGGTGGTCGCGGGCTCCGTTCCGGCGATCTCCCCGCGGTCGACCTTGCGATATGACGCGGCTTCCACGAAGTTGCGGGCTTTGCAGTAGGCGGTGGCGACCGGCAAACCGCAGCTTGCCCCGGTGGCCAGACAGCGATCGACGCCATAGCCGTCGGAGTTGTTAGCAATGATGAAAACGCGCTTTTCAGCCTGCGCCGCGGTGCCGAAACCGGCAGCCGCGAGCACGAGCGCGGCGAACAGGTACCGCATCCCCAACCCCCCTTTCCCCGGTTTTCCGGGGAACCATGCGTGGAAAAGCCCTAAGGCCCCCCTAACGGCCCCTTCCCGCAGGTGGCCCTGATGTAGCGGGCTTTGCCACTTCTTGCCTAGGACATGAAAGCCACACTTCCTGGCGATCTTGCGGCGCGCGGGGCCCAGGAAATGCCTTACGCGGGCGGCCGCGGCTCGGCCTTGACGCGCTCGGCGCCCTTGCCCATGCTCTGCGGCGATGAACGGCCCTAACCATATCGGCTGCATTTGCCGCGAGATTATTCGCTAGCGATCAACGCTGGCTGCGGCCGTCTTTTCTCCTTATCCGAGATGTTTGGACGCCCGGCCAGCGAGGCCGAGGTGGTGATTTCCGCCGTGCGGTCGTGACGAGACTGTGGTGCGATGGAGCTTACGCTTTACGATACGTTCACGCGCGAGAAGCGCCCCTTCACGCCGCTCGATTCGGCGGGCGTGCGCATGTATGTGTGCGGGCCGACCGTCTATGACTTCGCCCATATCGGCAATGCGCGCCCGGTCATCGTCTTCGATGTTTTGTTCCGCCTGTTGCAGTATCTCGCCAAGCAAGGTGTTTGGGACGGAGGCAAAGGCGAAACGACGGTCACCTACGTGCGTAATATCACTGACGTCGACGATAAGATCAACGCGCGCGCCGCGGAAGAATATCCAGATTTACCGCTGAACGAGGCGATCCGCCGGGTTACGGAGACGACCGACAAGCAGTTTCACGAAGACGTGTCAGCGCTCGGCTGCCTGCCGCCGACGGAAGAGCCGCGTGCGACCGAGCATATCGCCGAGATGAAGGAGCTGATCGAGCGGCTCGTTGCGTCCGAACACGCTTATGTCGCCGAGCAGCACGTGCTGTTTCGCGTCTCCTCGATGGCGGATTACGGCAAGCTCTCGAAGCGCTCGCTCGACGAGATGATCGCGGGCGCACGCGTCGAGGTCGCACCCTACAAGCGCGACCCCATGGATTTCGTCCTCTGGAAACCCTCAAAAGCGGGTGAGCCGGCGTGGCCTTCGCCCCGCGGCATTGCCGCGCCGGGTCGGCCGGGCTGGCATATCGAGTGCTCGGCGATGGCGTGGAAGTATTTGGGCGAGACCTTCGACATCCACGGTGGCGGCATCGACCTTGTCTTTCCGCACCACGAGAACGAGATCGCGCAAACGCGGTGCGTGTTCCACACCCCCTTGATGGCAAATTTCTGGATGCACAACGGCTTCCTGCAGGTCGAGGGCAGGAAGATGGCCAAGTCAGAGGGCAATTTCATCACGATCCGAGAGCTGCGGGCCGACTGGCCGGGGGAGGTGCTGCGCCTCAACATGCTGCGCACACATTACCGGCAGCCGATTGATTGGACGATTGCTAGTCTCGAAGAAGCTTTGACCACTTGGACTGATTGGAAAAAAATAATCTCACAAGTGGATGTCCAGAAGATCGAAATACAGCCCGACGAGCAGTTCGTGGGGGCGCTACTGGATGATCTGAACACATCAGCAGCAATTAGCTACCTACACGAGGTTGCCAAGGTCGCGCACAACAGCCTTGAAGCTAGCGCTGTTCTATATCGCGACCTTGTGTTCTCGGGATTGATTCCGGATCAGTTAGCAGTCGCGGAAGAAGGAAAATTAAAAGTCAAAAAGGAAGTGCAATTACCCGATGATGCAGATGCGGATACTATAGCGCGGTATAAACCGCAGATCGAAACTGTGCTCAGTAAGTGGTTTGCCGATTTGCCCTCATCTGTGAACAGCACGTCCACTCTATCGACGGCGACGCGGTTACTCTCCCTAGACCCTGGCCAGATCCGAGTTTGGAAACTCTGGACGAAACACAATCCATACTATCTCTCTTCGAGTGATCGTGCGCATGTCGAGCAAGTGATCGGAATTGAACCGCTAAATGAACGCATAGAAGCGCGGCTGGCGGCACGAAACGCCAAGGACTTTGTCCAATCTGATACTATCCGCGATGAGCTAAAGGCGAAAGATATCGAGCTAGAGGACCACAAGGACGGCACCACGACCTGGAAGGTGAAACGATGAGCGCGCGGAGCAAACCGAAGCTGGCGCTGCGACCCTTCTTGCCAGCGGACGCGCCGCTGCTTGCGGAGATCTTTCGCGCCAGCATCGCGGACCTCTCCGGTGACGACTATAGCCAGGCGCAACAGGAGGCCTGGGCGGCGATGGCGGACGATGAGGGGGCCTTCGCCGCGCGGCTCGCCAACGCGTTGACTTTACTCGGCACCATCGAGGGGTCGCCGGTCGGCTTCGCGTCGCTCGCTGGCGCGGAGCGCATCGACATGCTCTACGTGCATCCCGCCGCTGCAGGACGAGGAATCGGCAGCATGTTGATCGATGCGCTGGAGAAGCTCGCGGCCTCGCGCGGTGCCGCTCGTTTGACTGCCGACGTGAGCGATAGCGCGCAGGATTTCTTCAGGCGGCGGGGCTTCCTCGCCACGCAACGCAACACGATTGAACTCGGCGGCGAGTGGCTGGCGAACACGACGATGGAAAAGCGGCTTACCCCCAAGGAGCGCGCGCAATGAATCATCCGCGAGCGCCGAGCATCCAGCGCCATCACGTGGTGATCGCGATCGTCGCAATCGTGGTCGCGGTCGCGCTGGTGCTGAACTATTATCTGTGGTGAGCGATGACCCGCGAACGCCTTTATCTCTTCGACACCACGCTGCGCGATGGCGCGCAAACGAACGGCGTCGACTTTACGCTCAACGACAAGCTTGCCATAGCGCGGATGCTGGACGAACTCGGCATCGATTACATTGAGGGCGGCTATCCCGGCGCAAATCTGACCGACACGCAGCTGTTCGCCGAGCCTCGCGGCTTCAAAGGAACCTTCACCGCATTCGGCATGACTCGGCGCCCCGGTCGCTCGACCTCGAACGACCCCGGGCTTGCGGCGCTCCTGGAGGCGAAGGCGGACGCCATCTGCTTCGTGGCGAAATCCTGGGATTACCATGTGCGGGTGGCGCTCGAGACCAGCACGGAGGAAAACCTCGCCTCGATCCGCGACAGTGTGCGTGCGGCCGTGCGCAGCGGCCGCGAGGTGCTGCTCGACTGCGAGCATTTCTTCGATGGCTACAAGGCGGATGCGCCCTTCGCGCTCGCCTGCGCCAAAGCCGCATATGACGAAGGCGCGCGTTGGGTGGTGCTCTGTGATACGAATGGCGGGGCGCTACCGCACGAGGTCGAGAAGATCGTCCGCGACGTGGTTACGGTGATCCCGGGCAGCCACCTCGGGATACACGCCCATAATGACACCGAGCAGGCGGTGGCCAATTCGCTTGCCGCGGTGCGCGCCGGCGCGCGCCAGATCCAGGGCACGCTCAACGGACTCGGCGAGCGCTGCGGCAACGCTAACCTGGTGTCCATCATTCCGACGCTGAAGCTCAAGCGCGAGTTCGCGGACCGTTTCGATACCGGCGTGTCCGACGCCCAGCTCAAGAGCCTAGCGCACGCCTCGCGCACGCTGGATGAGATGCTCAATCGCGCGCCCAACCGGCACGCACCCTATGTCGGCGAAAGCGCGTTCGCGACCAAGGCCGGGATTCACGCCTCCGCCATCATGAAGGACCCTGCGACCTACGAGCACGTGCGGCCTGAGGCGGTGGGCAACCGGCGCAAGCTACTGGTCTCGGATCAGGCCGGTAAATCCAACGTGCTCGCCGAACTCGACCGTATCGGGCTCAAGGTCGACAAGGACGACCCCCGGATCGCCCGGCTTCTCGACGTGGTGAAGGAGCGCGAGGCGATGGGCTATGCGTACGAGGCGGCGGACGCCTCCTTCGAGCTCTTGGCCCGGCGCGTGCTCGGCAAGGTACCGAGCTACTTCGATGTCGAGAAGTTCGACGTCACGGTCGAACAGCGCGACAATGCGCTTGGCCAGCGCGTCACGGTATCCTTGGCGGTGGTCAAGGTGAAGGTCGACGGCGAGCATTTGATCTCGGCGGCGGAAGGCAATGGTCCCGTCAACGCGCTCGATCTTGCGTTGCGCAAAGACCTCGGCAAATACCAGAGCTACATCAGCGGGCTCGAGCTGACCGATTACCGCGTGCGCATTCTCAACGGCGGCACCGAGGCGGTCACCCGCGTCTTGATCGAGAGTCAGGACGAAACCGGTGAGCGCTGGACTACAGTCGGCGTCTCGCCCAACATCATCGATGCCTCATTTCAGGCGCTCATGGATTCCATCATCTACAAGCTCGTGCGCTCCGGCGCGCCGGCGTGATCGCTCCGCGGCAATAGCCCGGATCGAGCGAAGCGAGAACCGGATGCTTCCATGAGGCAGTCGCGCATTTTGCGGGCTACGAACCCCACACCTTGCGCGCCAATGATCGACCATATCTCCATCGCAGTTGGCGATCTCGACCGGGCCGCACGGTTCTATCAAGCGGTACTTGGTGCGATCGGGTATGAAAAGCTCGTCGTTCGCCCGCGTACCGTGGGCTTCGGCAAGACCTATCCCGAATTTTGGCTCAATCTGCGCGCGGCCATGGCGCCGGTCGACGGCGACGGCGGGGCGCACGCGGCGCTGCGCGTGCGCAGGACCGAGTTGGTCGATGCCTTCCATGCTGCTGCCATTGCGGCGGGCGGCACCTCGGACGGGGCACCGGGCCTGCGGCCACAACACGGCGAAGGCTATTATGCCGCATTCATTCGTGACCCCGACGGTAACCGCATCGAGGCGGTCACCTTTCTCAAGGCCCAGGAGTAGCGCCCGCGCCGGCTACATTCGCTCGTCGGTGACCGGCGTCATTTGTTTTTCCGCTTCCGGAACGAGGCGCGCGGCCTCGAATAGCTTCGGTAGAACCTCCTCGACGCGATCGGCCACGAGCAGGTTGACCGGTAGGCCCGCGCGAATGAAGTCGAGCTTCTCCATCTGCTCGAGCAACAGGCACAGCGGATCCCAGAAACTCGCGACGTTGAGGATCATGATCGGCTTCTTGTGGCGGCCGAGCTGCGCCCAGGTCAGCTGCTCAACCAGTTCCTCGAGCGTTCCCACGCCCCCCGGCAGTGCGACGAAGGCGTCCGCGCGCTCGAACATCACCCGTTTGCGCCCGTGCATGTCGGGCGTGATTACCCGCTCCTGCACGCGCAGCAGCATGTGCTCGCGATTGACCAGGAAGTCCGGAATGACCCCGGTAACCGATCCGCCGTGGTCGAGGACCGATTCGGCAAGCGCTCCCATCAGTCCGACCGAGCCGCCGCCATAAACGAGCCGGATATTGTTCTCGGCGAGAATGCGGCCAAGCTTCGTCGCCGCCTCCATGAATGCTGGATTGGTGCCGGGGCCGGAAGCGCAATAGACGCAAATCGAGTTGATTGTGCTCATAGGAGAAGGATCTGACGCGGGCCAACGAGCCCGTCAAGCCGCCTCAAAAGGTCATCGCCGCGCTTGACCGAACCGGAAGTGGAGCCCGCGGGTAACGTACGGCGGCTCGATATGGACGGTGATTGCCGACTTAAAAATCTCTATATGAAAGGCGTGGGACGGTCTGCGGTCGCGGCCGTCACTGCGGGCCGGTATGAGAATGGATCCCCATCCGCGTTCGAGCGAGGCGTTGAAGCGCGATGTGTCCGCGGACGGCGGTGCCTCGCTGTTTGCAATCATGCCCGGGCTATGGCCCTACATTTGGCCGCAGGACCGCCGCGATCTTAAGCATCGCGTTGCCGCAGCGATAGTGCTGCTGCTGGCGGCCAAGCTCGCCACCATCGCGGTCCCCTTCACGTTCAAATGGGCGACCGACGCGCTCGCGGGGCAGGGGAGCGCGCCGCTAGCGCCGTCATCGTGGCTCCTCTGGGCGCTCGCGGCTCCGATCGCAATGACCATTGCCTACGGAGGCACGCGCATTCTGATGGCTGTGCTCACTCAGATGCGTGACGGCGTTTTCGCCCAGGTCGCCATGAACGCGGTGCGCCGGCTCGCCTACCGAACGTTCGAGCACATGCACCAGCTTTCGCTGCGGTTCCATCTCGAGCGCAAGACCGGTGGTTTGACGCGGGTGCTGGAACGCGGGCGCAACGCCATCGAGACGATCGTACGCATGGTAATCATGCAGCTCGTGCCGACCATCATCGAGCTGGCGCTGATCTTCGCTGTACTGCTCTATCAGTTCGATTGGCGCTACGTCGTCGCCATTGTGGCCGTGATCGCGCTTTACACGGCATTCACCTATCAGGCGACCGAGTGGCGCATCAATATCCGCCGCCGGATGAACGACAGCGACACCGACGCCAACGTTAAGGCCATCGACTCGCTGCTCAACTACGAGACGGTGAAGTATTTCGTTGCCGAAGAGCGCGAAGCCAGACGCTACGACCGCTCTATGGCGCGTTACGAGGAGGCGAGCGTGGAAGCTTATGTGTCGCTCGCCGTGCTCAACGCCGGTCAAGCGACCATCTTCACGCTCGGCCTCGCCGGCGTCATGGTGATGTGCGCCTACGGAGTCAAGGAGGGTACCAATACCGTCGGCGACTTCGTCATGATCAACGCAATGATGATCCAGCTCTATCAGCCGCTCAATTTCATGGGCATGGTCTATCGCGAGATCAAGCAGGCGGTGATCGACATTGAGCGGATGTTCTCGATCCTCGCGCGCGAGCCTGAGATCAAGGACAAACCGGGCGCCAGGCCGCTCATGATCAAACGCGGGACGATCCGGTTCGACAACGTCTCTTTCGCGTACGAACCCGATCGGCAGATCCTCAACGGACTGAGCTTCGAGGTGCCCGCCGGCCATCGGGTCGCGGTGGTCGGTCCGTCCGGCGCCGGCAAGTCGACCATCTCGCGCCTGCTGTTTCGTTTCTACGAGGTCAGCGGCGGGCGCATTTCCATCGATGGCGAAGATATCCGTGACGTCACACAGGATTCGTTGCGGGCGGCGATCGGGATCGTGCCGCAGGACACAGTCCTGTTCAACGATACCATCCGCTACAACATCCGCTACGGCCGCTGGGAAGCGAGCGATGCGGAAGTCCAGGAGGCGGCGCGCCTCGCCCAAATCGACGCCTTCGTTCGTTTGTCGCCCAAGGGATACGAGACCGAGGTGGGCGAGCGCGGCTTGAAGCTTTCCGGTGGCGAGAAGCAGCGCGTGGCCATCGCCCGCACCATCCTGAAAGCCCCGCCCATCCTGGTGCTCGACGAGGCCACTTCCGCGCTCGACAGCCATACCGAGAAGGAGATCCAGGACGCGCTCGAGCGGGTCTCTCAGAATCGCACCACGCTTGTCATCGCGCATCGCCTCTCCACCATTGTCGGGGCCGACGAGATCCTCGTGCTCGATCAAGGCGCCATCGTCGAGCGCGGCAGCCATCACCAACTGCTGGCAAAGGGGGGACTCTATGCCAGCATGTGGAACCGGCAGCGCGAAGCTGCAGCGGCGCGCGAGAAGCTCGCGTTGGTCGACGACGAGGTTGTTGCGCCTAACCGAAACCCGCCGGCGCTGGAGGAGCCTGATCTCTCTGTCGACAAGGAGCTCTCGGGGCCGCCGATCGAGCGCGCGGACGCCGCGGAATAAACATGTCGATTCTTGCCTCCATCCGCTCCCAGCTGGCGCCGGTCCACCGCGAGGGCCTGCGCTTCATTGTCACCTTCGCGCTGGTGAGCCTGCTGTTGTTCTGGCTGTGGCCGCCACTCGGCTGGTTGGGATTGGTGGCGACGCTCTGGTGCGCGTATTTCTTCCGCGACCCCGCGCGGGTGACGCCGCTCCGCGACGGGCTCCTGGTGGCTCCCGCCGACGGGCGTGTGAGCCGCGTCGCGGACGCGGTGCCGCCGAAGGAGCTCGAATTGGGCGAGCGGCCGCTGCCCCGGGTGTCGATCTTCATGAGCGTGTTCGATTGCCACGTGAACCGCAGCCCGCTCGACGGGAAGATCGAGCGGCTGATCTATCATCCCGGCGCCTTCGTGAGCGCCGACCTCGACAAGGCGAGCGAGAGCAACGAACGCAACAGCCTGCTTATCATCAGCAACGGGCGCCGCGTCGGGGTGGTACAGATCGCGGGTCTGGTCGCGCGACGAATTGTGTGTTTCGTGCGCGAGGGTGCAACAGTGACAGCTGGCGAGCGCATCGGCATGATTCGCTTCGGCTCGCGCGTGGATGTCTACCTGCCTGTGGGCACGCGGCCGCTCGTCGCCGAGGGACAGACCGCCATTGCCGGGGAGACGGTCATCGCCGACCTCGCCGCGGGCGAGCCGCAGCGCAGCGTCCAGGTCAGCTAAGCTATTAATGCACAATGGTTAATCGGCAACGGCCCTAGCAGGACCGTAAATCATTCGCTATTCTCGCCGCATGCCGTTTTCCCCCTTCGATCCCGGCCGCCGCGAGGACAAGCGCCCGCGTTTTCGCCTCATCCCGGTGCGCACGCTGCTGCCCAACCTGATCACGCTGCTTGCGCTGTGTGCGGGGCTAACCGCGATTCGTCTGGCGGTCGAGGACAAGCTCGAGTGGGCCGTCGCAGCAATCGTATTTGCCGCCCTGCTCGACGGCATCGACGGCCGGATTGCCCGCATGCTCAAGGGCGCGTCGCGTTTCGGCGCCGAGCTCGACAGCCTTGCCGATTTCGTCAATTTCGGCGTGGCGCCGGCGCTGATGCTGTACTTCTGGGGACTGCATCAACTCGGCAATCTCGGTTGGATCGCCGCTATGGTGTTCGCGATCTCGACTGCGCTGCGCCTCGCGCGATTCAATGTCATGGTCGATGATCCCGCCAAGCCGGCGTGGGCGGCAAAGTTCTTCATGGGCGTACCGGCGCCGGCCGGGGCCATCACAGTTCTCCTCCCGATCTACATCTATTTTCTCGGCGTTCCGCGGCTGCCCGGCACGGCGCTTTTGACCTTCCTCTACACCCTCTACACGTTCGCGATTGCCGTGCTCATGGTCTCTCGGCTGCCGGTCTTCTCCGGCAAGCGAGTAGGTAAACGCGTCGCTCCCGAAATGGTGCTGCCGGTCTTCGTCATGGTGGTGCTGTTCTTTGCGCTGCTGATTTCTTATCCGTGGGTGGTGCTCACCACCGGCACCCTCTGTTATCTCGTGAGCCTGCCGGTCGGCTACCTGTCCTACCGCCGCCACGAGCGCAACGACGCGGCAGGCGCGAGCGCTGCGGCCTCGAGCGCTCCCGCCGGCGCGCACGCGCGTACGCAAAGCGAGGCACCGGCGCTATCACCCGGTCACGGCGAACATCCCCCCGATCGGCCCGCGCGGCTCAATTGAGGCGCGGGCCTCGTCATGCGGGCTCGACCCGCGCATTCGTCTACTTCGCAAGAAGATTGCCGGTAGCCGGCACTGAGGATGCGTACTCAGCCCGGCAGCGGATGTCCCGGCATGAGATCGTAGGGATGTTTCCAGCCCGGCAGTGCCTTGATGCGGTCGAGCCACACTGCAATGTTCTTGTGCTGGGCGGCGATGTCGAAGCCGAATTCCTCCGCCGGATAGTAGAGGTAGCCGGCCAGCGACAGATCGGCGATGCTCGGCCGCGTGCCGAGCAGGAAAGGCCGGCTCGAAAGGCGCTTGTCGACAACGCCGAGGTTGTTGTCGATGCGGCCCTTGAGAAAAGCGAGCACGGCCGGATCGCCCGGCGGTTTAGCGAAACACTGCAAGAAGCGATAAGGCCCGAGAAAGCCGTTGACCTTTTGATTGTCGAAGATGATCCAGCGCAGCGCCTCAAGCCTTTCGTCCTCGCCCTCGGGGCGGAACTGTCCCGACCGGTCGGCGAGATAGGTCAGGATCACGCCGGACTGGCTGAGCTTCTTACCTTGATGCGCCAGCACCGGCACCTCGCCCATTTCGTTGACGTTGCTGCGGTATTGCGCCGAGCGCGGCTCGCCCTTGCCGAAGAAATCCACCCAGAGCGGCTCCCAGTCGGCACCGATGAGGTTGAGCATCAACGCGGCACGATAGGCGTTGCCGGATTGAGCGAAACAATAGAGTTGGTACTCGGCCATGGCCACTCACGCGCGCTCACTTCATGGTCGGAATCACGAATTCGGCGCCCTCCTTGGTGCCGGATGGCCAACGCGAGGTCACCGTCTTGGTCTTGGTGTAAAAGCGCACCGCGTCGGGGCCGTGCTGGTTCAAGTCGCCGAACCCCGAGCGTTTCCAGCCGCCAAAGGTGTAATAGGCGAGCGGCACCGGGATCGCGAAGTTCACGCCCACCATGCCGACGTTCACTCGGGTGGCGAAGTCGCGGGCGGTGTCGCCATCCCGGGTGAAGATGGCGACGCCATTGCCGTACTCGTGCTCTGAGGGAAGGCGCAGAGCTTCCTCGTAGGTGTTGGCGTGCACGACCGAGAGCACCGGACCAAAGATCTCCTCCTTATAGATGCGCATGGTGGGCGTCACTTCGTCGAACAGACAGCCGCCCATGAAGAAGCCGCCCTCGTAGCCTTGCAGCTTGAAGCCACGGCCATCGACTTTGAGCTTGGCGCCTTCCCTGATGCCCAACTCGACGTAGCTCTTCACCTTGTCGAGAAGCACCTTGGTGATCATCGGTCCGTAGTCGGCCTGTGGATCGCTCGAGGGGCCGACCTTCAAGCTCTCGACTCGCGGGATAAGCTTGTCGACCAGGATATCCGCGGTCTTTTTGCCGACCGGCACCGCAACCGACACCGCCATGCAGCGTTCGCCGGCCGAGCCGTAGCCCGCGCCGACCAGCGCGTCGACCGCCTGGTCCATATCGGCATCGGGCATCACCACCATGTGGTTCTTGGCGCCGCCGAAGCACTGCACGCGTTTACCGTGCGCGCAACCGGTGGTGTAGATGTATTCCGCGATCGCGGATGAGCCGACGAAGCCGATGGCGCGCACACGCGGATCGGTGAGCAAGGCATCGACCGCCTGCTTGTCGCCGTTGATGACGTTGAGCACGCCTGCCGGCAGCCCGGCCTCGACGAGCAGTTCGGCGAGCCGCATCGGCACCGAGGGATCGCGCTCCGACGGCTTGAGAATGAAGGCGTTGCCGCAAGCGAGCGCAGGCGCGAACTTCCACATCGGGATCATGGCGGGGAAATTGAAAGGCGTGATACCGGCGACTACCCCGAGCGGCTGGCGAAGCGAGAACAGGTCAATGCCGGGCCCGGCGCTGTCGCTGAATTCGCCTTTCAAAAGGTGCGGGATGCCACAGGCGAACTCGACCACTTCGAGGCCGCGCTGCAGGTCGCCCTTGGAATCGGCGATGGTCTTGCCGTGCTCGGAGGAGAGTAGCTTGGCGAGGCTGTCGAACTCCTTCTGCACCAGTTCCAGGAACTTGAACAGCACGCGCGCGCGGCGCTGTGGGTTGATGGCCGCCCAGGACGACTGCGCCGCCTCGGCATTGGCGATGGCCTGCTCCGCTTCCGACTTGCTTGCAAAGCTGACCTTGGCTTGAACCTCGCCGGTATTTGGGTTGAACACGTCGCCGCTGCGGCCGGATGTGCCCGCCACACGCTTCCCACCGATGAAATGACCAATTTCCCGCATCGTGGCCTCCCTCGCATGCCTGGCTCGCTTGAGGAGCCGTTGCGTCCCGTTGGAGATAGCGCAGCTTGCACCGCGCGGGAAGCGGGCCAAGAGGCGGCCGTGATGCGAACCAAATTTGCCCAGCCTTGCCGCGCTCCGAACATTCCCAACTGGCCGGCGGAGGAATGCGAGCTCGGCTACTGTTTTTTATGGAAACAATAAGTGAGATTTATGGTTCTATATGGCCATGCGAAGCCTCAATCTCGATCAGCTCAGGGCCTTCGTCGAGGTCGTCGAGCGCGGCAGTTTCACCGCGGCGGCAAAAGAGCTCAATCTGACTCAACCCGCGGTGACGCATCAGGTGCAGGAGCTCGAGCGCCGCTTTAACGTCGATTTGGTGGAGCGTTTCGGCAAGCGTGCCTACCTCACGCAAGCCGGTGAGAAGTTGATCGCCCACGCGCGACAGCTTCTGGAAGACGATGCACGCACACAGATGGAGATGCGTAGGTTCGACGGCGGATGGCTCGGCCGAGTCCGTATCGGCACGAGCGCGACCGTACTCATGTACGCCCTGCCGCCGATCCTGCGGCGGCTCAAGACCGACCATCCGAAACTCGAGATCAATCTCAAAGCAGGTCTGACCGCGGCGACTTTACAAATGCTCAAGACGAACGCGCTCGATCTGGGGCTGTGCGCGCTTCCCGTCGACGATCCGGCCTTCGAGACGATCCCGCTGTTCGAGGATCCGCTTGTCGCGATCGTGCCCGCCAAGATGACGAAGGTCCCGAAGAGAGTGACGCCAGCATTTCTTTCCCGCTGCCCATTGATCCTGGTCAACGAGGAGTCGGCGCTTCGTCGAACGGTGCGCGAATGGCTGGAACAGGCCGGACCGCCGCCCAAACCGGTGATGGAATTCGATCACGTCGAGGCGATCAAGAGCATCGTGGCCGTGGGGCTCGGCTGCTCCGTGGTTCCCAAGATGTGTTTGGGGCGCGGACACGTTGGGACGGCGGGTTTGATGATGCGGCCGCTTACTCCCTCCGTGGGCCGGAACGTCGGGCTCGTTCGACTGCGGGGCAAGCGCAGCACCGACGGCATCGACCTGGTCTGGGCGGCCCTGTTGAAGTTGCAACGCCAGCACTGAACGTCATGGGTGCCGCGGGTGCCGCGGCGCGCGTGCGCCGCCAACATTGGGGAAAGCGAATCCAGAAATGGAATTAGCGCGCGTGCGCCAGCGACTCGGGATACCGCGCGCAAGTCGCATTGTCGGCAAAGTGAGGCATGACTTCGGCTGCGAACAGGCGCATCGATTTTTGTGCCGCGCGGAAATCAAGCGTGCCGAAATTGATCTGCAAAGAGGCATGCTCGAAGTAGCCGGTTGAGGAGACGACGCGCCGGATAATGGCCTTGACCTCGTCGGGCGTGCCGACCCAGGCGCCGCCCGACTCGATCTGGCCGTCAAGCGTGAACGAGCGCAGTCGGCGCATCGATGTGTCGTAGTCGCGGTAATCCTTGGAGGTCGTGCCTCTTGCCCAATCGCCGACGGCTTCGTTGAGCGCACGGAAATATTCCTCGAGTGGCGGGCGCGCGATCTCCCGCGCGAGCCGCGCGTCTTCGTGGCAGAACATGTGGAAAGCCACCATCACGTCGCCGTCGCCGGGATGGCCGGCCTCGCGCCAGGCCTTGCGGTAGAGTGCGATGAGCGGCCCAATCGGCCCGATCGGGATCGCCATCAGCGAATACCCTTTGCTTCCGGCGAATTCGAACGACTCCGGCGTCTGGGTGGCCGCGATGTAGAATTTCGGACGTGGGCGCTGCGTCGGTCGCGGCAAGGAAGTCACGTTCTCGAACGAATGGAAGCGGCCGCGGTGTGTGGCATTTTCCTGCGTCAGCAACAGTTCGATCTGCTCGAGGCCCTCACGGAAACGTGCCTGCGATTCGTCGGGCGAGACGCCAAAGCGCCGAAACTCGTGTGGCAGAAAGGCGCGGGCAAATCCAACGTCGAGCCGCCCGCCCGAAATGCCGTCCAACATCGCGATTTCACCCGCGAGCTTGAATGGGTGATTGAACACCGGGAGCACCGCGCCGGTAACGAGGCGCATCGTCTTCGTGCGCTGCGAGGCAGCGGCGAGAAAGACGATTGGATTTGGGCTGTAGCCGCCATAGCGGGTGAAGTAGTGCTCGACGGTGCGCGCGTGCCGGAAGCCCAATTCTTCCGCTTCTTCGGCGATCGCAAGGGATTGGGCGTAGTACTCGGCGGCGCTCTTGTCGGTGTGATCGACGGCAGGAATAAACTGCACGCCGAACTGCATGGGTGCCGTCCCCTTCTTCCGTCGCGCGTGGATTTTTGGATCGGTGCAAGGCGCGCCGCGCACTATAGGGCGGCACAGGCGCCAGTCAATCGACCGGTCGTCGTCGCTGCGCCGCGCGCCCTCGATTGACAGCATGCGGACGTGCTCTAGACTTTGCGCAGTCGCTGCCGGCACGAGAAAGGATGGCAACACGATGTCCTCCGCCCGGCCCGATATCAGCGAAATTCGCAAGGCATGGAACGACGCGAATCTTGCGCCGCTGTGGGAGAACGTGAGGGCGCATCGTCCGGCGCCAGCGCCCGAATCCGCTCATCTGTGGTCGTGGCAAAAAATCCGGCCGCTGCTCTCCGCCGCGATCGACATCGCCTCACCGGATGTGGTGGAGCGGCGTGTGCTGCAGCTCGTTGCGCCCAAACACCGAGACGAGCAGCGCACCTCTAGGACGCTTGCCGCCAATATTCAAATCCTCTTGCCGGGCGAGCGGGCCCGGCCACACCGGCACACCATGAACGCTCTGCGCTTCGTACTCGAGGGCTCGGGCGCGACCACGATCGTCGATGGCAAGCCTTGTCCGATGGAGGAGGGCGATCTCATCCTCACGCCGGCGTGGACCTGGCACGAGCATATCCACGAGGGGCGAACTCCGATCCTGTGGCTCGACGCGCTAGATGTGCCGTTTCAGCAATACATGGGCACAGGCGCGTTCGAGGCGGGCCCAGCCGCGCAGCTGCCCGAGACGATTCCTGATGCCGCTTTCGCCGTGGCAAACGTGGTGCCCGACACCAACTGCGCGACAAAGGACTACTCCCCGGTCTTCCGCTATCCGTATGCAACGTCCGCGGCCGCGGTCGCCGCCGCTCCGCCCGCGCGCGACGGGTCGCGGCGGGTGCGCTACGTTAATCCGCTGACCGGCGGATCGGGCATGGCGATGATGGATTGCTTCCTGGTGCAGCTCGATGCGGGGGCCGTCACGCTGCCGTTCCGGACAACGGCAAGCTCGGTTTGTTGCGTGGTGGAAGGTTCAGGCGAAAGTCAGATTGGAAGCGAGATCATTCGATGGAACAGGCGCGACATCTTCACCTTGCCGCAGGGCAACCGGATCGTTCACAAGAGCAGCGGCGGCCCGGCTCGCCTGTTTCAGGTTTCCGACCGCGATCTCTACGCGCGCTTGGGGCTTCTCAGAGAAGAGTACGGAAATATTGCGGCTTAAAGTTCGTGCCGGGAGTGGCACGCACCGAGCGCAAGTGGAACTTATCCTGCGAGGGCATGTTGCTCCCCGATGGGCGGTGATATAAGCCGCCGGCCCCTTGCGGTGTGCTTCGAAACTGACCAAGCCCCATGGCGCAGGTAGCGCACGAAACCACCGCCTCAGCCCACGGCAAGACGCGACCGGCCGGCCCGCGTTTTTGGGCGCTCACGCTCGGCACCATCGGTGTTGTCTACGGCGATATCGGGACGAGCCCGCTCTATGCCCTGCGCGAATCTGTGGTGGCGGCGGTCGGCGCCGGAAATCCAGCGAATGAGACGGTGGTTTTCGGAATTCTGTCGCTGATTATCTGGGCACTCATTCTGGTTGTTACGCTGAAATACGTCGTCATCCTGCTACGGGCGGACAACAACGGCGAAGGCGGAACGCTTGCGTTGATGGCACTGGCACAGCGCTCCTTGGCCAAGGGCGCGGGTGGCGTCGTGCTGTGCGGCATCATCAGTGCTGCGCTGTTCTACGGCGATGCCATGATCACGCCCGCGCTGTCGGTGCTCTCCGCAATCGAGGGCCTTAAGGTCGCCACCCCGGCGTTCGATCCATACGTCGTGCCGCTGACGGCGCTCATTCTGGTCCTGCTGTTTGCGTTCCAATCGCGCGGCACAGCCAGGGTAGCGGCGTTCTTCGGCCCGGTCATGCTAGTCTGGTTTGCTGCTATTGCCGCCGCCGGCCTATGGCATGTCGCGGAGAATGCCGCTGTGCTGTGGGCTTTCAATCCGGCCTATGGCATCGAGTTCCTCGCAAGCCATGGCATCATCGGCCTCTTTACGCTGGGGGCCGTGTTTCTAGTCGTCACCGGCGCAGAGGCGCTTTACGCCGATCTCGGACATTTCGGGCGCGCGCCGATCCGGATCGCATGGCTCGCGCTCGTGCTGCCGGCGCTGACCATCAACTATCTCGGCCAGGGCGCGCTTGTATTGGCGGATCCCAAGAGTATCGAGAATCCATTCTTTCTGCTCTATCCGGAGTGGGCGCTGTTGCCGATGGTGATATTGGCAACCGCGGCAACGGTGATTGCGAGCCAAGCCGTCATCACCGGTGCTTATTCCTTAACCCGCCAGGCGATCCAACTCGGGCTGCTGCCGCGGCTCGAGATTCGACATACGTCGGAGGCGCTGTCCGGCCAAATCTACATGCCGCGAGTCAACATGCTGTTGCTGATCGGTGTCTTGCTGCTCGTAGCCCTGTTCCGTTCCTCGAGCGCGCTCGCCTCGGCCTACGGCATCGCGGTGACGGGCACCATGGTGGTTACGGTCACGATGGCATTTATCGTGATCTGGAAACTATGGCGGTGGCCGCCGGTAACGGCGGCTGCGCTGATCGCACCGTTTCTGTTCGTCGATCTCACCTTTCTCGGTGCCAATCTGCTCAAGGTGGTCGAGGGCGGCTGGGTTCCGCTGGCATTTGGCGGCCTGGTGATGGTGGTCATGTACACGTGGCGGCGCGGCAGCCGATTGCTGCTCGAGAAAACCCGACGCCAAGAAATCTCACTCGATGAGCTTGTACGCATGCTGGAAAAAAGGCCGCCCACGCGGGTGCCGGGCACGGCCGTGTTTCTCACCAGCACACCTCAGGCCGCGCCGACCGCCCTCATGCACAGCCTCAAGCATTACAAGGTGCTGCACGAGCAAAACGTCATCTTGACGATCGAAACGGCGGACATGCCCCGGGTTGACCCGGGCGAGCGCGTGCGCATCACGAAGGTCGGCGAGACCTTCGTCCGCGTGGCCCTGCGTTTCGGCTTCATGGAAACTCCGAACGTGCCGAGAGCGCTCGCGATCGCGCGCAAACTTGGCTGGACGTTCGATATTATGTCGACGTCGTTCTTCTTATCGCGGCGTTCGCTCAAGCCAGCCGCGCATTCCGGCATGCCGCGCTGGCAGGATCGCCTGTTCATCATGCTCACTCGCATCGCCAACGATGCCACCGATTATTTTCAGATTCCCACGGGCCGGGTGGTGGAGGTGGGAACGCAGGTGACCATCTGATACTGGCCGGGTGTAATAATCTTGACCGCAAAGCTCTTGATTCTGGCCCGCTGACGCGCGACCTGTTGGCTGGGGAGGCGCGCCAAAGTTCAAGGAGCAAATTCATGTCCGCCCAGCTTGGCCGAGAGCACGTGTACGATTTGCCGCCGGAAGAGGTGGCGCGCGGCCTCGCAGAGGGCAAGATTCTGCTGGTCGATGTGCGCGAGCCAAACGAAACGGAAATCGAGCGCTATCCAGAGGCTTTTTATCTGCCGATGTCGGAGTTTGATCCGGCCGCAATTCCCGATCCGGCTGGCCGCCGGGTCGTGTTCGCCTGCCGCTCAGGCAATCGCTCCGTCACCGCCTCGCTAATGGCGCAGGCCGCGGGGCTTCCCTATGATGCGCACCTCGCCGGGGGCATGAAGGCCTGGAAGGAGGTCGGGTTGCCGACCGAGAGCTGACGCGCTCCGCTGCGAAGCGTCGAGCGTTTGACCGCGCCAGGGCTTCCGACCGCTGTTCTGAAGGACTTGCACCATGCGTCAACTGATCCGGCTCGCCGTGCTCGCGGCCGTGTGCGTGACAATCACGCCCACTCATGCCCAACCGAACAAGGAGCGCATCGTCAACGTCTACAATTGGTCCGACTATATCGCTCCCACCGTCGTTGAGGACTTCAGCAGGCAGACCGGGATAAAGGTCCGCTACGATACCTTCGATTCCAACGACACGCTCGAGACAAAGCTTCTGGCAGGCAAATCCGGTTACGACGTAGTCGTGCCGACAGCCTACTTTCTCGAGCGTCAGATCAAGGCCGGCGTTTTTCACAAGCTTGACAAAGCCAGGCTGCCCAACCTCGCGAATATGTGGCCGGAGATCTCGCAGCGATTGGCGGTATATGACCCCGGCAACCAGTACGCCGTCAATTACATGTGGGGTACGACGGGCATCGGCTACAACGCCCGAAAGGCGCGTGACATCCTGAAGGAAAATAGCAACATCGATAGCTGGGATATCGTGTTCACGCCCGGGAATCTCGCCAAGCTCAAAGATTGCGGCGTGGAGTTGCTCGACTCTTCCGACGACATTCTGGCTGCGGCGCTGCACTATCTCGGTCTCGATCCCAACAGCACCAATGAGGCCGACCTGCAGAAGGCGGCGGATATCGTCATGAAGATCAGGCCTTATGTCCGCAAATTCCATTCCTCGGAGTACCTCAACGCGCTCGCCTCCGGCGAGATCTGCTTGGTCGTGGGGTTCTCCGGCGATATCAAGCAATCGCAAAAACGCGCGGCGGAAGCCAAGAACGGTGTCGAAATCGCATACGCCATCCCGAAAGAGGGGGCGCAGTTGTGGTTCGATAATCTCGCAATCCCGCGTGATGCCAGGAACGTCGCCGAGGCGGAGGAGTTCATTAACTATTTGCAGCGGCCGGAGGTCGCTGCGACGAATACGAACTTCATCTCCTACGCAAACGGCAATCTCGCCAGCCAGAAATTCATCGACAAGGCGATTCTCGACGACAAGGGCATCTATCCGGATGAAGCGACGATGCGCCGGCTTTACACCATCAGCGCGCACGATCCGAAGACGCAGCGGCTGCTAAACCGGCTGTGGACCAGGATCAAGACCGGGAAGTAGAATCTCCGCTCATTGGCGCGAAAGCGGGAAATCCAGAGAGCCTCCCTCGCGACTCGTGGCCCCGCTGCCCGCTTCGCGGGTGAGAGCGTATGGCGCTCGAAGTCCGACTCATGGCGTCATTCTGCTCAGCGCCAGCGCCGGTGCACCCACAGCCATTGCTCGGGATGTTCGCGCACCCATCCTTCGACCACGGACGTGATCGCCTGCATTGTGCCCTCGAGGTCGATCTTCCCGTCAGCGTCGCGCGGTGGCTCGATGGCTTCGGTGAGATCAATGCGAAAGCGATGGTGGTCGGGCAAGCGGACGATGCGGGTGCCATGAATCGGGCACTCGACATGGCGCGCGAGGCGGGCGATGAACGGATTGGCTTTGCAGCGGCGGCCGAAGAAGGTCACGTCTACGCCATTGACGTAATGTTGGTCGACGAGCATGGCGACGTGGCCGCCGGTTTCGAGCACGCGCGCGAGTCTCACCGGCGCGTCGAGCCCCGTCGGAACCAGGTTGCCCATGCTGCCTTTCCGCAGTTGGATGATTGCATCGCTCACTGCGCCGATATTGGGACGGCGATAGAGCACCGTGGCATCGAGCCGAAACTTGGCCGCAACCAGCGCCGGCAATTCCCAGTTGGCAAGATGCGCCGCAAACACCAAAGCGGGCCTGCCGTCGCACCGCAGCCGTCGGAAGCGCGCATCGACCTCTTTCGTATAGATGATGTCGCCCTCGTCGCGCGGGTCGGGATCGAACATTCGAAGCCGGTCGATGTGGGCGAATTCGGCCGCAACGCGTCCAAGGTTGTCCCAAACGCCGCGCAGGATCCCTTCGATGTCATCTGCGGATTTTTCCGGAAAGGCGGCGGCGAGGTTGGCTCGGCCGATCCGGTGTTCCTTGAGCTTCGGGCCGAGTCCCCGCATGAACCGACCGGCAAAATCGGCCATGTGCTTGCGGTTCGTTGTGCGGATCGCCCGCAGCATAACTACTGCCAACGATCCAAGCGCAGCGTCGAGGCTGGCCTTCAGCTGACTTTGCACCCGATGGGCAAGCATTCTCGAGGGGGGGCGGCTCGTCAAAAGGCGACGACAATCTTTCCGAACACCTGACGACTTTCCATGCGCGCCAGTCCGCGCTCGAAGTCGGCGAGCGCAATCTCGGTATCGATCACCGGCAACAGACCTTTTGCCATCTTGGCGAGACTCTCGCGGATGTTACGCATGGAGGCGCCGAACGAGCCAATAATGCGATATTGCTGCTGGAAAAGCTGCATCAGGTTGAGCGTCGTCGACGGTCCGGAGGTCGAGCCGCATGTGACCAGGCGTCCGCCGCGCTTCAGGCAAAGGAGTGAGCCATTGAAGGTGTCCGCGCCCACGTGCTCGAAGACCACGTCGACCCCTTTCTTGGCTGTGATCTTGCGCACGACGCCCTCGAAGCGATCTGTGCGGTAGTTGATGACATGATCGGCGCCCAGCGCCTTGGCCTTCTGCACCTTGGCATCGTCGCCGACTGTGGTGATGACGGTGCACCCGATCGCCTTTGCCATCTTGATGGCGACCGAGCCGATGCCGGAACCGCCGGCATGCACGAGCACGCTCTCACCCGGCTCAAGCCTAGCATTATCGAACAGCATGTGCTGCACGGTTGCAAAGGCAATCGGCGCGCAGGCGGCGTCGCGCAGAGCGACGCCGCTCGGAACCGGGATCACCAAACGCGCAGGCATATTGACCAGATCGCGGGCGAATCCGTCGATATGGAAGCCCATGACGCCGTCGACGTTTTCGCACAGATTATCGCGCCCTTCGCGGCAGGCTTTGCAGGTGCCGCAGGTCAAAGCGCCGTACATGACAACGTGATCGCCGGGGTTCAAGTCGGCCGTATCATCGCCAACGGCCGCAATCTCGCCGGCGGCCTCGACGCCGACCACAATCGGCATCTTGCGCTTCGCAAAAGCCATGCCGCGGTAGCCCCAGAGGTCGAGGTGGTTGAGGGAGACTGCCCTGATCCTGATCTGTACCTCGTCCCCCGATGGTGCTGCGGGCGCGGGAACGTCGGCAAGCTCAACCTTGCGGTCGGCGACCAGCGTAAGTGCCCGCATGCGTCACGCGGGCTCGCGGCTCATGACCAACGAGACGTTTTGGCCGCCGAAGCCGAATGAGTTCGACAGCGCGTGCCGGACCCTCGCATCGCGGGCCGTTTTCGGCACGACGTCGAGGGGGACGGCCGGATCGGGGACGTTGTAGTTGATCGTCGGCGGCAAGCGTTGGTGCTCCAAAGTCAGGAGGGTGAACACGGCCTCGACTGTGCCAGCCGCCGACAAGGTGTGCCCAATCATTGATTTATTCGAGGAAACCGGAATTGATCGCGCCCGATCACCGAACACCGATGCGATGCCGAGATATTCCATCTTGTCATTTTCAGGCGTGCCGGTGCCATGCGGGTTGATGTAGTCGATGTCGTCGGGCGCGAGACCAGCATCCTCAATGGCGTTGCGGATGCAGCCGATGATGGCTTTGCCGTCGGGGCTCGAGCGGGTGCGGTGGAAAGAGTCCGCCATCTCGCCGCAGCCCGCCAATACGCCGAGGATTTTTGCCCCACGTGCGGTGGCGGCTGCGTAGCTCTCCAGCACCAGTGCTGCGGCTCCTTCCGCCATGACAAAGCCGTCGCGGTTCTTGGAGAAGGGCTTTGCGGCCGCTTGCGGTGGGTCGTTGGCGGTCGAGAGCGCCGACAGGAGCGAGAAGCGGATCAGCGATTCTGCATTCACGGAGCCGTCGGTTCCGATGCAGAGCGCGGCGTCGGCCTCGCCGCGACGGATCGCCTCGATACCGAGCTGAATCGCGCTCGCTCCCGAGGCACAAGCGGTCGACACCGAAATCGGCGAGCCTTTGGTCCCGAAGCGCTCGGCGAGGTGCTCGGCCACCGAAGCGAACAGGCAGCGTTCGTGAATGGCACGAAATCGGCCCGAGGCGCTCGCTCGCAAAAGATCATCGTACCCGACCGCATCGTTGGCGCCGGAGCCGGCCGCCAGTGCATCGCGGTGCGGCCACTCGATCTCGACCGGGGCGACCGCGAGAAACAGCGGACCTGGAAAGTCGCCCTTTGTTCCGACGCCTGCCTGGTCAATCGCCTCCTCGGCGACCAGGGCCGCCATGCGCTCGCCGAGCTCGGTCGAGCAGAATGGTTCGACCGAGATGAAGTCTACAGTGCCCGCAATCGTCGTCTTGAGGCCTTCATTGGCAAAGCGGGTGATGCGGTGGATGCCCGACTCCCCGGCAGTGAGCTTGGCCCAGTTGTCGCCCTTGCCCGCACCCAGCGAGGTGATCACACCCATGCCGGTGACCACCACGACCGGTTGCCCGTTCTTGCCAGATGCCATGCAAGCCTCCTCAGCTGACCGCCTCGACAAGCGCCATGCCCTCTCCGCGCCAGTGGCCGACGGCGGTCACCGCGACGCGCCGAAGCGGGCCTTCATACTCCCGTTCGACCCCCGAGGAGCCCATCGGCGGGAACAACTTTTCGCGACCGAGTGCGAGCGTGGCAAGCGCAATGTTCGTGGCGAATTGCGGCTCGAACCCGTGTCCGAGCACGCTGCCTGTTGCCCGTACCGGTACGCGAGGTAGCGTCTCGAGCCATGCGCGCTCCTCGTTCGTCGCCGGCTGCGCACCCGTTGCGCCGGAGATTACCGCAATACCTGCGGGCGGCCCCTGCGGGACGAGGCTTCGCCACATCCGCCCCAGTGCAGCCGTGATTGCGCCGGCCGGCCGCGGGCACCGCTCTGAGAGCACCCGCGCGAGCCGTCCCAGCGGCTTGGCGTTGCGCGCCTGCGCATGCCCGCGCGACTCCAGAACGAGGAATGCCCCGAGCGAGCCGAGCACCATGCCCTCTCGACGGTCCCAGACCGGCTCGAAGCGCTCGCGCAACATATGTCCGCCCGCGTCGTAGAGCAGCAGCAAGTCCTCGCGCTCGCCGTTATGCGATCCGCCCACCAGGGCCAACTCGCTCTGTCCGGCTGTTACGCGAGCGAGCGCGATGCGCACCGCGTCGACGCCTGCGGCCTCCTCGCCCATGAAAGTGCGTGAGGAGCCGGTCACGCCGTGGACAATGGAGATGTTGCCGGCGAGCAGATTGGAGAGTTGCGCCAGGAACAGCGTCGGCCGCAGGTCGCTCATGAGCCGTTCGTTGAGAAAGGCGTCCGGATTGGCGGATTTGCGCTTGTTGCTCAGGATCGCAGCGTCGACCGCAACGTCGCGCTCGCCGCCACCGGCGGCGACGATCATGTCCATGCGCGCGAGCAGCTCGCTATTGCCTTTGACACCGGCGTCTGCCAGCGCAAGCCCAGCGGCATAGGTGCCGATGCGCTGCCACGGCTCCATTTGGCGCTGATCACCCTTTTTCGGGATCTGCTTGTCGAGGTCGAGGGGAGCGAGCGGGTGAACGAGATATGGTGCGAAGCGTTCGGCGTCGATCTTGACTCGTCGCTGCATCAGGCCTTGCCAATGCGTCTCGGCGCCTTCGCCGAGGCAAGATACGATGCCGATGCCGGTGATCCAAACCTCGCGTGGCGCATCAGCCATGAGCGAGGGCCCCGATGGGGAACTCGAGGATCGCGGCCATCTTCTCCATGCTGGCGCGGAACTCGGGGTTGGGAAATTCAACCAACCGGAACGTGATCTCGGCGTTGCACGCGAGCTTGCCGTCGCAACGGATGTCCGCTCTGGTGACGGCGTAACCCGAGCCTTCGTGCAGCAACTTAGCCGAGAGCGAGAGGCTTTGCCCGGGATGGACGAAGGAGCGCAGTTTCGCCTCCTTGAGCGCGGCGAAGAACGGCATGCGCGAGAACCTGGTCACGGCGATGACGAGCCAGCCCGAGGTCTGCGCCATCGCCTCGATAAGTAGCACGCCCGGCATCAGCGGATAGCCGGGAAAGTGCCCTTCGAAGATCGTGGACGCGCTCGGAACGCGCGCCTCGGCGCATATGGTGTGCTGGGCAAGATCGAGATCGACGATGCGGTCGATAAGCTGAAAATACTCGAGGCGCATGCGAGCGCCTCAGGCGCCCTTGGCAGCGACAAGTTCGTCGATGCGGCTGCAGAGGTTGTTCAGTTGAAAATATTGATCGGTCGTCGCCTTCCCATCGTTGACTTCTTGCGTCCACTGCTCGAGCGGCATTTTGATGCCGAACGCCTTGTCAATGGCGAATGCGATGTCGAGAAAATCGAGGCTGTCGATGCCGAGATCGTTGATGGCGTGGCTTTCCGGCTTGATCGTGTCACGCGGAATGTCGCAGGTCTCGGAGATGATATTGGCCACGGTCTCAAAAGTAGAAGGCATCAGTAAATCCCTGATCGGTCACGCGTTTCGAGCGACCGCCGCCGACGTGTTTGCGATTGCGGGTCAGATCGCCCCGGAGCGGCCCATCTCCCCCGCGAGAGGTCGGCTGCCCGTATAGCGAAGAGGCAGCACAAGTTCAATGGCGCGAAAGTTTCGATGCTTGAAGGCATTAGCGACGATTTCCGGTCGATCACATCGCTCACGCTGGTGAGGTCCTGCGCGCCTCGAAGAACGATCAGCGGTAGCATCAACCGTTAGATGATCCTCGAGCGGGCCCAGGCCGTCACGACTTCCGCGACCATGACCACGAGGAAGATCACGAGCAGGACGAGGCCGGCCTCATCCCAATAGAGATTGGAGAGGGCGGTATCGAGCGCCATCCCGAGACCGCCGCCGCCGACGAGGCCGAGCACGGCCGATTCGCGCACGTTGATGTCCCAGCGGAACATCGAGATGGACAAGAAGGCGGGTTTGACTTGCGGCCAATAGCCTTTGAGCAGCACGGCGACCGGCGAAGCTCCGGTCGCGATCAGAGCCTCGATCGGGCCGGATTTTGCCTCTTCGATCGCTTCCGAGAGAAACTTGCCCGTGAAGCCGATGGAATGCATGGCGATCGCCATGGTTCCAGCAAGTGCACCCGGTCCAAACACCGCGACGAAGAACAGCGCCCAGATCATGGCATGCACCGAGCGGGTGGCGACCAGGATGAAACGGCCAATGCTGTTGAGAACGACCGAGCGGGTCACATTGCGCGCCACCATGAGCGCGACAGGGCTCGCCATTGCCACAGTGAGAATTGTGCCTAAGGTCGCCGTGTGCAGCGTCTCGATCAGCGCCCCGTGCACGACTTTAGGGTACCACGCCCAGTCGATCGGCCACATGCGCGCGAATAAGTCGACCGTCTGTTGCGGTGCGTCGTAGAGGAACTCGGGAATGATCTCGATGCTTCGCAGCGACCATATCAGGGCAATCAGCGCTCCGACATAGAAGGCGGAGCGCATGATCCTCTGGGTGAACGTGAAGCGCTGCCAATGGCGCAAACCGGCATCTACGGGCGCGGTGGTGGTGATCATTGAAACAGTCTGCGCATCCAGCCGGAAACGACCTCGCCCGCCATGACCACGGCGATGATCGCGAGCACGATGGTGAGCACGAAATCATAGTCGAAGCGCTGAAACGCGGTGAACAGCGTCGCGCCGATGCCGCCGCCGCCGACGAGACCGACCAATGCGGAATTGCGCAGGTTTGAATCGAGCAGGTAGGCGGAAAAGCCGATGAAGCGCGCCATCACCTGCGGCAGCACGCCCATGGTCACCAGCGACAGAAATGGCGCGCCCGTTGCGCGCACCGCCTCGACCTGTTGCATGGACATTTCCTCCGCGGCTTCGGCGACGAGCTTCGAAAGAAAACCGAGCGACGCGACGATGAGCGCCAGGACGCCGGCGAGCGCGCCGAAGCCGACCGCCTTCACGAACAGGATGGCGATGATCACGGGGTGAAAAGTGCGGAACAGCGCAATAAGCGCGCGTGCCGCCCATGCCAGCGGCAAGGGCGAAAGGTTGCGGGCGGCGGTAAGCCCGAGCGGGAGTGAGATCAGCACGCCCACCGCGGTCGCGATGATGGCGATCTGCAGGCTTTCGACCATCCCGTCGTAGAGGAGCTCGAGCTTATCGGGCGCAAAATTCGGGGGAAGCATTCGCGAAACGAAGCGAGCCCCGTGGGCAAAACCGGCCATGAGGCGCTCTCGGCTGATGTCGAGAATCGAGCAGGCGTAGGCAACGTAGAGCGCGAGCGCGATGCCGGTGATGCGTGTTGGCCAACTCGGCGGGAAGGCGACGCGCCCGGCGGCGGCGGAGGAGGCGGGACGATCAGTCATGCCTTGCCCAGCTCTGTCGTCGTGTCGTCACTCGAGCCAGCCCTCGCCACCGTAAATGTGCAACAGGCGCGCGTCTTCGAGCGCCCGCGGGGGCCCGTCGAACACGATCTCGCCCTTCGACATGCCGACGATCCGATCGGCGAATCGCCGAGCCAGATCCACATTGTGGATATTGACGATCACCGGAATGTCTCGCTCGCCGGCGCGACGGGCGATCAGCTCCATAATCTCCACCGATGTCTTCGGATCAAGCGAAGACGTGGGCTCGTCGGCCAGCAGGAGGTCGGGCTCCTGCATCAGCGCGCGCGCAATGCCGACGCGCTGGCGCTGCCCACCGGAGAGTTGGTCAGCGCGTTGTGTGGCAAGCTCGCCGAGCCCGACCGCGTCCAGGAGATGGAAGGCGCGGTCGATGTCCTGGGCGGGAAACCTGCGCAGCCACGCGCGCCACACCGGCACGTAGCCGAGCCTCCCGCACAGCACATTCTCGATCACTGAGAGCCGCTCCACCAGATTGTATTCCTGGAAGACCATGCCCATGCGACGGCGCGCGGTGCGCAGTTCGCGGCCGCCGAGGCGTGCCAGATCCTGCCCGCGAAAGATGATTTCGCCGGATGTCGGATCGACCAGCCGATTGATGCAGCGGATCAGGGTCGACTTGCCGGTGCCGGAGGGACCAATGATCGCGGTCATGCCGCGCGCTTCGACGGTGAGCGAAACGTCTTTGAGCACCGGTTGGCCCGCGCGGTATTCCTTGCGCAGATTGCGGATCACGAGCGCGCGGTCGAGGTCTGCCGCCGCCGGCTTGAGTGAGATTGAGGCGTCCATGTCGGCCGCGCGCGCCGCGGCGGGTCACTGTTTCGGCGCTGGCTGCGGTTGCTGCTTTTTAGCCAGAGCCTCGGCCTCACGTTTCGTCTCCGCCTCGTAAGCGGCCTTGTTGTACGGCGTGCCCGAGGCTTCCGCGATTTCACGCACCACCTTCCAGGTGTCCTTGTAGGTGATTGGAACGAAGCGGTCGTCGCCGTTGAATTCCTTGCGCATGGATGGCGGGAAGTCGAAGGCGAAGAAACAGCCGCGGATCTTCTTGGCGAGGTCCGGCTGGAGGTCGTGCGCATGGGCGAAGGACGAGGTCGGGAAAAGCGGGCTCGTGAAGATGATACGGAAGTCGTCGGCCTTGAGCGTTCCCCGCGCCAGCATTCGCTCGAAGACGTCGGAGGCAACGCCCGCCATGTCGTAGTCGCCCGAGGCAACTCCGAGCGCCGACTTATCATGTCCCCCGGACATCAATGGCTTGTAATCCTCGTTCGGCTTGAGCCCTTCGGGCGGATAAAGCACGAGCGGCGCGAGATTGCCCGAATTCGACGACGGCGATGTGTGGGCGACGCGCTTGCCCTTGAGATCGGAGAGTCTCTGGTAAGGGCTGTCCTTTCTCACAATCGAGATGAGGTGATAGCCGTGCGGTCCTTTCTCGCTGCCCTTGGCAGCGAACGGCACCGCGCCGGCCATGTTGACGGCGAAGCCGGTCGGGCCGGTCGAGAAGCCGGCGACGTGCAGGCGGCCCGAGCGCATGGCTTCGATCTCGGCCGAGTTCGACTGCACTGGGTAATAGACTACGCGCTTACCGGTGCACTGCGCGAGAAAGTCGGTGAACGGCTTGAACACGTTTTGATAGACGGCGGGATCCTCGACGGGCGTGTATGCAAAAACCAGCGTTGAAGGATCTCTGAGCTTCTTCGGGTCGCTCGGCACGTCCGCGACGAGATCGTTGTCATCGTCGCAATACAGCGTATCGAGTTGCCCGCGATTTCTGCACTCCTCGCCCGCTGCGATTGTCGCGCCTGTCAGAATCCACACGCCAATGGCGCTCACGCCCGCCCGCGCAATGCGCTGCCACAGGTCATTCATTCCATCCTCCCCGCGCGAGCTCGCACCGCGCTCTCAACTTGCAACGATACGCGCCGCCCCACTGCCGGGCAACGGCAAGCATTGAACTTTCGCAGCCTTCGAGTGCGGAACCAAAGCGCGCGTGAGCGACTTATGGCGGGAAGGATCGCGGGGGGGGTTGACTGCATCGCTGCCCATTAACCGCCGCATTTGGAAACGAGGCGTTCGGCCGCTCAAACGGCCGGCAAAACGCTGTCGTGCCGTAGTGAAAGGAGGTCGTGATGAAAGGTAGAATGATGCTGTGTATTGCGTTGATCTTAGGCTGCGCGTTTTCTCCTACCAGTGTCACATCATCCGTAGCAGACCAGGCCGGCATCGCGTCGGTCTATTCCCACGAAAGCGGAAGCGCGACCGCAAACGGCGGAAAACTCAATCGTGAGGCGCTCACCGCCGCTCACCGCACGCTGCCGTTCGGCAGCAAGGTGACGATCACCAACAAGAGCAATGGGCGCAGCGTGGTAGTGACCATCAACGACCGCGGTCCTTTTGTGCGCGGTCGAATTATCGACGTGTCGCCGGCGGCGGCGCGGAGTTTGGGATTCTCCGGGGTCGCACAGGTCACGATCGATGCCGGCCGATAGAGCGGGCGCTTAACGTTCGAGCGCGTGCACGTCGATCGGCGCGCAGTTGCGTCGGCCGGACAGAAGGCAGTCCTGGTTCTTGCGCATATCGGCGATTTGCATCGCCAGCCACACGCCCGCGAGCGCCAGGACAACCGTGAAAGCCAAGGCCGCAAGGTTGACCATCATGCGGTGCCGATAAGTGTCCTCTCGCTCTTCCCCGCCTTCGTATTTCGAGAGCGCTTCGTTCGGCGGATCGGGCGGCTGCACGCGGCGGGGGGCGCGGCCACTTGCGCCGACATCGGGGGGTCGAAATGGCACGACCCGATGGTCATCGTCCGTCGCTTTGGAGCGCTGAGCCGCCACGGGTCCGATTCCGGTCTATCGAGGTTTTCTCGGCCTTATCGGCGCTGGCTCGGGATTTCAAGCCAAACCGAAATCACATTTGCGGCAAAGCCTTGCTCCTTGGCGCCGGCTTCTGCCGCGCCGTCGGCTCGCCGGGCGAAGAAAAAGTCCGGGGGCCAAGCGCAAGATTCCTTGTCGGCTGCGCTGCCCTGGTTTAAATTTACAGAAACTTTATGGGCCCGGCTGGCCCAGCGCGATTATCTCCTGGTTTGCAGAGGGATGTAGCGACGGGCCAAATAAAAATGCCGTCAACCAGCGGTGCGGCCGCAATAATCCCGGCGCCTCACGCCGGCAGGGAGAAAGTGCCTGAGCGGGGAAATGGGCGAGGTTCTGCCAGCTTTGCTGCGCCTTTCCGCGCACGATTATTCGTGGCTCGCGCAATTTTTTTCACTCCTGTTTCTGCCGTTCGCGCACGAGGACCTCGCGGTCATTCTCGGCGCATATGTCGTCGTGAACGACATCATGCCTGTGGGGCTCGTCGCGCTGTGCATCTACGCGGGCATGGTGGCGAGCGACTTTGCCCTGTACGGAATTGGCGCCGCCGCGAGGCGCCTGCCCTGGCTCAGGCGCCTTGCGGTCGATGACCGCGTCCGCAATTTTGCCGTCACGCTCAAGCGCAATCTGTTCGCGATCGTCGCGCTCTGCCGCGTGGTGCCTGGCGTCGTGTTCGTGCCCTTTGTTGCCTGCGGTTGGGCACGCGTGCCGCTCGTCCGCTTCACCATGGCGAGCTTGATCGTTTCCGCGCTTTATCTGCCACTCATGCTCTGCATTGCCGTCTTCTTCGGCGACACGCTCGACAGCCGCGTGGGTTGGTGGACGTGGCCATTCCTAGTTTGCGTGGTGTTGGCGATCGGGTTCCTGCGTCGACAGGTGTTCAAGTTCCATGAGGATGCGGGCGTGCGGCCGGCGAAACTCGCTTGCCGCGACCCCCGCAAGGCGGCTGCGACCAATCGTGTTCCGCTGGGCCTGTTCTATCTGCCCTTGATCGCGAGCTGGATCAGTTTTGCGGCGAAGTACCGCTCTTTGACCTTGCCCATCATCGCCAATCCGCGCCACTCGCGAGGGGCAATCTGGGGCGAATCGAAGAGCGCCTATTTGCTCGATGTGACAGGACCCGAGCAGCAGCATGTTGCGCAGTCGGTGGTAGTGATCCGTAGCGCCGGCCGTCGCACGCTCTTCGCCGACCTCGAGCGCGCCCGGCAATTGGTGTGCGGCGCTGGCTTGGCATTTCCGCTGGTCGCCAAGCCAGACATCGGCCGCCACGGCGCATGCCGACTCGACGACGTTACGGCGCTGCGCGAATACCTGCGGCATTTCCCTTCCGGCCAGAGGCTGGTTCTCCAGCGTTTCGTGCCCTACGCCGGTGAAGCCGCGGTGCTCTATGCGCGGCTGCCCGGCGCTCAAAGCGGCCGGATCCTCTCGCTCACGTTCCGCGTGGATGCGCATTGGCGCGATGCCTGGCGGCATATCACGCCGGAGCTCGAGGCGCGGATCGACGCCATTGCGCACAGCATGCGCGAATTCCATTACGGGCGTTTCCACCTGCGCTTCGCGTCGACCGACGATTTGATGCGGGCAGAGAATTTTTCCGTGGTCGAGATCACCGGTGTCGGTGGCGGCACCACGCCCGATTACGATCCATTCTTGCCGTTGGCAGAGCTCTACCGCCGCCTGGTCGACCAGCAGCGCATCATGTTCCTCATCGCCGAGACAAATCGCACACGCGGTTTCGCGCCGGTGGGGTGTGCCGACGTTCTCAAGTCGCTCTTGCGCCAGAGCCAGTTCGGCCGCCGCTATCCGGCCTCCGCCTGATTTTTCGCTGGGCGGCGGCGGTGATGGCTCGGACGGCCAGGCCTCGGGCCGCAGCGGCCCCACCGAGTTACAGGCCCGATCGTGCATCAGCCCGTCGCACGGCGCCCCTTGCGAGCGATGGCGGCGGCGCCGATTCCGCCCACGGCCGCGAGCGGCAGGCCGATGTACCAGCGTTCGCGTTCGCGCCCGCGCGTGCGCAGGTAATCAATGACGAAACGCTCCCCGCGGCCCATTTCAGTCAAGGTCTGTTGCATCGAACCCATGCGGCGAATCTCGTCTGCTGTAAGCTCGTCGCCGTCCCAGCGCGACTGCCGTTCGCGGTCGTAGAGCCGGTCGATCTCGGCCTTGTGCCGGCGCTCGGTCAGCGCGGCTTCGACATAGGCTGCGCGCTCGCTCGCCGTCATGAATCGATCCGGTCCGAGCCCCGTTGCCAGCTCGATCGCCGCCAGGACCGGATGATCGCCGGCCGGGGCGATGACAACCCAAGCGCCGGACAGGGCGAGCAGGAGGCAGAGGATGAGCCCGCCCACGTGCAGTCCGAATCTTCGATTGCGGCTGCGCTCCGGCGCGGGAGCCGTGATGAGGGCCCGTATTGCGCCGGCGATCACCAGAGCCGCGGCGAACGCCACGACGGTCACCGCACCGGTCGGGGCGTCGAGCAGAAAAGAGCCGAATATTCCGGCCGCGCTTGCAGCGCTGCCGGCGACCCAACCGATCGCCAGGGCCACACCGATGTGCGGCGAAAACAGGTTGCCGATGAGGGCTGGGACGATGAGGAAGCAGAACACGAGCAGGACGCCGGCCGTAGCGACGGAGGAGGTCACGACCAGCCCGAACGACAGATAAAAGACGAGGTCCCAAAACAGGAATCGGGCGATGTCTTTGCGCCCCTCGTCATTCTCTGCGGCGGCCAGCAGAGGTCGCCGCAATAGCCAATGAAGGATGCCGATGATGCTGTAGAGCGCGACGAACTTCATAAGTTCGTCCGCGGTCACCGAGAGAATGCCGCCCACCAGCATTTTCTTGACGTGCTCGGCGCCCTGGGGCGAGCGGTCGACGACGAGCACGGTGGCGGCGGTGGCGAACACATAAAGCACGCCGATGAACGCCTCCTGCCGCACGCTGCGCGCCATCCCGCGGCTGGCGGTGAGCAACAGCGCGCCGACCGCGGTGAAAATGAGCGTATAGGCGTATGCGGCGGCGCTCTGGAGCGGATGCTCCGCGACCACGGCCACCGTCGCTCCCAGGGCCGATATCTGTGCCAATGCAAGGTCGGCGAACACGACGTTGCGCCGCAGCACCTGCAGACCGAACCACGTGTGAATGCCGGTGAAGACGACGGCCGCGGCCAGGGGCAGCGCCGCGAATGCGAGGACATCCTCAAACATGCTCGCTCACTTCGATGCCGCCGCCAGCGCCTGCGCCAACGTGCTCACGTTGTAATCGAAAAGCGCGAGGTAGTCGGTCGCCGCGGGCAGACTCGCCACCGATGGCGCGAGCTTGACCACCGCCGCACCGGTCCGCCGCGCCAGCAACTGCGAGGCCTCCTCCGGCGCGAACGGCTCGTGCACGATCACGCGTATGCCCTGCTCCCGCATGATCGCGGCGAGCTTCGCAAGCCGCGCCGGGCTCGGCGCGACCCCTTCCTTGACCTCGATCACATCGACGACGTTGAGCCGGAAGCGGCGGGCAAAATAGGGCCAGGTGTTGTGATAGGCGATGAGGCGCGCGGCGCGATAAGGTCCGAGCTTGGCTTCCCATCCGGCGAGACTCGTCTTAAGCCGCGAGAGAAACCCTTCGCGGTTGGCGATGATCTTCGCGGACGTTTCCGGGGCGACGCGAATGATGGCCTCTGCAATTCCGCCGCTGATGATCTCTGCACTGGCAGGGTCGAGCCAATAGTGCGGATTGGCGAGCCCGTGCGCATGGCCGTCGCGGCTCGCGGGGTCCAGGCGCGATCCTTTGACTTCGAGCAGGGGGATACCGGCTGAGGCGTCGACATACCCCGCGCCCCCGCGGTTGACCGCGGCATCGCCTTGCATCGACAGGAGTTTATCGAGCCAGTGATCGTAGCCGAGCCCGACGCGGATCACGATTGAAGCGCCCTTGAGCTTCGCGAGGTCGGAAGGCCGCGGCTCGAAAGCTTCCGGATCGGCGGCTGGCGGAATGATCGTCTCGACCTGTGCGAGATCGCCGGTTACGGCCTGTGCAAGGCTCGCGAGATCGCTGGTGGCGGCGAGCACGCGCATGGCTGCTGCCGATGCGCTTGCGCCAATGAGCGGCAGGCCGAGAACGGATAAGAAGAGGAGTGCAACGCGCGGACTGCAGCGCCCGCGCGCTCTATGTTTCGCGATTGCAGCTGCCTCGGCCGTCACCGTTTCGCAACGAAGATGCTCTTGGGGAGCAGGCAGTGCACGTTCTTCTCGCCCTCCGAGATGGCGCCAACCCGGCAATCCATCGCGACGCTGGCCAGTCCATAGGCGTCGAGGCGCGCGATCTTCTTTTCGCTCTCCAGCCATTTGATCATGCCCATCGAGGCCGTATCCATGGCTTTGTTCAGATCCGCATCCTTCGCGCGCGAAACATAGTATTTCGCCGTTTCCTTGGTGGGGCGTTCCATATCCTCACGGGCCGAGCGGTCCTTGGGATTGAGGCAGTGAATGCCTTTCTTGACGTTGACGACCTGCGACACGCGGCAATCGGATACAGTCGGCATCAGTCTTGCCGCCTGATCGGCCGAAATATTGCGCTGCTCGGAGAGGAATTTGAGCGTTTGCGCCTTGGCCTGATCCCACGCCTTGTTCAGATCCTGATCAAAACCCATGGTGATCCACGACGTTTTGGTCTCGATGCGCGGGAAATCGAGCGGCTTGCCTTTGACCACCTCGAGCGTGAGGTTGAGTTCCTTGTAGGCGGTTTCGACTGCCGTGAGGTTGACTTCGCCATTGCCCTGCGCGGCATGGGAATCGCCAGACCATAATAGTGCGCCGCGCACGTGCACGGGCACGTAGAGCGTGGTGCCCTCGGAGAAGTCTCGGATATCGATATTGCCGGCGTATTCTCCCGGCGGCACGGTGCTGTACCGTCCGGGTTCCTTGCGCGCTACCCCTAGCGTGCCAGGGAATGGCTTGAGCGGGATCTCGATGCCAGGCAGAAATTCGGCGATCTTTCTGTCCCAGTCGAGGTACAGGTACTTCACTTGCCCGTCCTGGTATTCCTTCGGAAATTCGCCGAACATGCCGGGGACATTGAAGTTCGCCGCATAGGCGCGCGGCGCGATTTTGTTTATCGTGACCTTGAGTACGTCGCCGGGTTCGGCGCCCTCGATGTAGATCGGGCCAGTGACCGTATGCGGCCCGCGTCCGGGATTGTCGGTCCGCAGCTTCTTGATCTGATCGATCGTCGTGCCGGGAACGATCTGGTTGTGGCTGTGCATCATCGTTTCCATGACGACGGTATCGCCGGAATTGACCCGCAGCACCGGCGGCTGGGCATTGTCGAACCAGCCCCATTGCGTGGTCTCGAGCGTTGCGGGCAGCAGATGGACCTTTTTGCCGCTCGGCAGCGGGACCGTGCGCAGATTAGGATCGGGCGGACCGATCGGCGGCACCGCCTGAGTGGGCGCCGGTGCCGGTTGCTGCGCTGGTTGCTGCGCGCGGATGGCGCTTGCCCCGACAAACCAAGCGCCGCCGATGATCAGGCCGGCGACCGCGAATACAATTGACCCTCGCTTCATGCTGACCCCTCCTGAGATGCGGGTATCGTCACAGTGAATATAGCAAAGAACGTGCCGCCGCCTGCTAGGTCTCGGCGAAGGGAAGCGCCTCGCCCGGCGGGGGCGACATGCGGAAAACGTTAAGTATCATCGATATGAGCACGTAATAGCCAAGGATACCGACGAGCTCGACGGTGGCGGCATCGCCGAGGAGGGCGCGCACGCGGGCGAACGTCTTATCGCTGACGCGCCGCGTCCTGTAGAGCTCCTGGACGAAATCGTAGATCGTGCGCTCGTCTTTCGGGGCGGCTTTTGGCACGCGCCCCCTGTGCAGGTCGCGAATAGTCTCCGGCTTGACGCCAGCGCGCTCGGCTTGTGGCACATGGGCGAACCATTCGTATTGCGCGCGCCAGAGCCTTGCCGTGACCAGAATCGCGAATTCGGAGAGCCGTGGCGGCACCCCGGTATTGAAACGGCAATGGCCGCCGAGTCGCTGTGCGAGCTCGCCAAAAGCGGGCGCGTGCAGAAACACTGCGAATGGGCCGCGGATTGTAGTGGTGCTGCCGCGCGGACCGGAGCGAATCGATTGGAGCAGCGCGCGCTGGGCGGGCGCCAGTTGGTCCTCGCTCAGAATGGGGAGCCGTGGCGGCGGTGTTTTTTTGGCAGATTTTTTGGCAGGCATAGGGCTTCCCTCTGTTCGTCTGGTTGATGCGGCTGCCGCGTGTCGGGCTTACTTGAATAGCAGCGACTTGATGATGATCGGGACCACGTTGGTGGGCTCGATGACGCTCCCGATGTCGACATAGTCGAATTCCTTGAGCTGCACGGCATCGATCGCGATCACCTCGGCCGTAGGCGCGACCTCGTGCAGAATGATGCGGCCGAGACTCTTGCCGACATCGCCGTCGATCAGCAGCACCAGCGGCATATTCTCGTTGAGCGTCCGCGGCAGTGCCGCGCAAATGCCGCTCGCCACCGCGTGCAGCCGTTCATGCGAGGGATCGCCCTGCCACGGGAACGAAAGCGCGACAGGGCTTTCGCCTTCCTCGAAGTCGGCGCGCGCCAGCGCGCCGCGCACGCCCGCAGCGACGGCGTCGGCAGCGACCTCGCCGTGCAGAGCGAGGTCGCAGGTCACGACCGGCAGGTTCTGCAGCGGCAATTTGCCGGGATCGGCGATGAGGATGGTGTTGCCGCTGATCTGGACGGAGAACTGCGCCGCGCCGATCACGGTTGCGCGGATGCCTTGGCCCGGGTCCCACACGGGAGGAAGATCGTGCCGATGCGCCAGCACGTGGCGCAGCTCCTCGGCCAGCTCCTCCCCGAGATCGCCGAAACCGCGCGTCTCCCGTTTGTAGAGGTATTCGCTCACCCCGCCGGAAAAGGTGATGGCGTCGACGCGCTTGTTGGCAAGACCGGCCGGCCAGGTCTCGGTGACCAGCAGCGAGCGGGCGAGTTCACCGGGCTGGCGCAGATCCATGAGGCCCATGACCATGCGGGCCATGCGTGTGGCGATGCGCCGGCGATCCGCCGGCGCGAGCGTTGCGCCGAGGGTGAGCTCGATGTCGAGGGCCTTCGCGATTTGCCGCGCCGGTTGCTCGATGCGCGCGAGGCGCCCAGCATCATCTGCGACGATCAGCCGGCCGCCTACGGCAATGGCGCAAGTGGCGAGGATGCGGCCGCTCTCGATCAGGGCGAGTTTGGTCGTGCCGCCGCCGATATCCACGTTGAGCAGTGTCGCGCTATGCCCGCGCGAAAGCGCGACAGCGCCCGATCCATGCGCCGCCATCTGGCATTCCATGTGATGCCCGGCCGAGGCGCAGACGAATTTCCCGGCTTCCTCGGAAAACAGGTCGGCGATGGCACGCGCGTTGCGCCGCTTGAGCGCCTCGCCGGTCAAAATGACGGCGCCGCTGTCGACCGTCTCAGGCTCGAGACCGGCATAGGCATAGCAGCCGCCGATGAAGCCGCCGAGATCGTCGACGTCGATGGTGTAGTCGCTCCGGTAGGGTGTCAGCAGGATCGGCGATTGCCAGAGGATTTTTCGCTCGACGACCACGAAACGGCTCGACAGCGCGCTGGAAAGCCGCTGCAGATGCACGCGAGCGAACATCAGGTGCAATGTCGAGGATCCGATATCGATCCCGACCGTCGTCAGCTCGACGTTATCGGCGGCCCAGGCCACCTCGTTGACAGCGGCATCGTCGGGGCTGACGTGAAGATGCTCGAATTCGAGATCGTGCATCGATTTGTGCGTCGCCGCTAAGCCGAAGCTTTGGCGTAAGGCCGTTCGTCGATGAACTTGCCCATGCCGGATGGCACACCGTGCCTGGCGAGCTCCTCAAGATAGATCTCGTGGATGCGCGGGTCCTGGTGCTCATATTCGATCTGACAGCCGCCGTCCTTTACGCTCACGTCCATGCCCATGAACACCCGACGTTTGTCGGCGGTGAACGGATAGCGCAGGCTGCCGAAGGCCACGGCGAGATAGCGCGCGGGATCAGGGGCGGTGTTGAAGTGCTGGTGGAACATCTGGTCCGGCGGCGCGAACACCCATCCATGCTTCCAATCGATCCGTACGAAGTCTTTTTGGCCCTCGTACCACAGCAGCGAGAAGCCGTGCCCGGTGACGGCGAAGACGTGAAAGTCGGGTCCGTGGCGATGCGCCTTTTTATAGGTGCCGACCGGCATCTGCGAGGTGTGGGCATGCATGGTGCCCTCGGCGAGGATGAACATCATATTCGACCCGCCGGCGCCGCGTCCGTCCCAAGCCTTGAGCTCGAAGCCGGCGAGGTCGGAAACGAAATTGGTCTCCCACATGTTGCGGCCCGGGCGCACCGGAATGAACTCGCCTTCCCCGCTGAAATATTTGGCCACACCCTGTCGTTCCGGAAACGCGTACTCGTTGTCGAATACAAACGATTCGTTGTGGAACAGGTTGACCATGAGCGCGAGATTGTTGGTGGAGGCGAGTCGCGCCCGTTCGCGTCCGCTGGAATTGAAGTGTTGATAGCGAGCGTTGAGCGGCAGCGCGAACAGGCTCTTGGGACCCCATTCAAAGCTGTGCTTGCGTCCGTCGCTCGTTTCGACGGTGGTGTTGCCATGCCCGGACAAGACGTAGATGACCTCCTCGAACAGGTGCTTCTGCGGCGCCGACTTCGCGCCGGCGGCAAGATCGAGGACGAAGATCGAGACGAAGTCGCCGCGTCCCTTCAGGTGGACGATGCCGCCATCGACCCCGAAGCGGGGCCACGGCGCGGTCGCAACGCCGAGCAAATCGACCCCGAAATCCTCGGTGACCGGCACGCCTTCCTGGGCCGCCCACGTGCCGTAGGGGTCGAGCAGCATCTTGGGGTGCGGGATATCTGTGACCGGCTTATTCATGGGTGACCTCGAGCATTCACTTTTTCCTATCCAGGCTGGGCCGTCACTCTCTGCGCGTCAAGTGTGCGGCGCTGCCAGCCTTCGATCAACTCGGTGCAAGAGACGCTGCTTCGAACGCCGTGATGCGGTTCGAGGGTCGATTGCGTTTTCTCTGGGCGCTTGCCGCGGTACGCCCAGCACTCTGCCAAGCGGGGTTTTCGGCCGGCGAGCGCGCGTGCTAAGGCTCAAGTCTCGCCCAAGGGCACCGGGGACGGCAACATGGCCAAGTTGCAGCTTTCATTCGCGTGCGGGCTCTACGACCGCATGCAGCCGCTCTATACCGGTGAGGTCAGGGTCGAAGGCATCGACCTCAATTTCATTGCCATCGATCAGCCGCGACCGATCTTCGACCGCATGGCGGGCGGGGAGGAATTTGACGTCGCCGAGTTTTCGAGCTCGGAGTTCGTTCAGCGGTTTGCCAACAAGCAGTGCCCCTTCGTCGCCATTCCGGTGTTTCCGTCGCGCGCGTTCCGTCATGGCTTCATCGCTGTGCACCGCAAGGCGGGCATCAAGACGCCCAAGGACCTCGAGGGCAAACGCGTGGGCGTGCCGCTGCTGACCATGACCGCGGCCATCTACATCAATGGCCTCTTGCAGCACGAATACGGCGTCGATCTCCGGAAAATCCAATGGGTCCAGGGCGCGATGAACACCGGCGGCACGCATGGCAGTCCGACCGTGCTGCCGCTGCTCAAGCCGCTGCCGATCGAGCAAAACACGTCGAACAAATCGATGAGCGATCTCCTCGAGGAGCGCGCGGTGGATGCGACGCTCGGCACGAGCCTGCCCGCGGCCATCCGCACCAATTCCGACGTCGTGCGGCTGTTTCCCAATTACATGGAACTGGAAAAGGCGTTCTACAAGCGCACGAAGATCTATCCGATCATGCATCTCATCGCCATCCGCAAGCAGCTCTACGAGAGATATCCCTACATCGCGACGAGCCTCTACAACGCATTTTGCGAATCCAAGAAGATCGCGCTCGAGAAAATGTTCAACTTGCGCGCGCTGCGCTACATGACGCCATTCCTGATGCGCGACATCGACGAGATTTACGAGCTCTTCGACGGCGACCCATGGCCCTACGGCATCGAGCCCAACCGGCCGACGCTGGAAGCCTTCGCCACCTATCTCGTCGACCAGTCGTTGATCGGCGCGCCGGTTCCGGTGGATGATCTCTTCGTTCCAACCTACTAGAGGCGAGATCCTCGGGTGCGGATGTTGGAGTATTTTCTTGGTGTGCCGCGCACTCGGTGTGCTCCCCGCCCCCACAGAGGGGGAGGGCAACACCGAGTTCGCTGCTCGCGGTGATTCCACTTCACCTAATATGCGGGGTCAGCAAACCATGGGCAGTCTCGACACCATCATTCAGGATCTCGTCGTCGCCAACCGCATCCTCGCGCAAGAGGACGTGGTGGACGCTTACGGCCATATCAGCGTGCGCAGCCCCGACAATCCGCGGCATTTTTTCATCGCCCGCTCGCTCGCACCCGAACTGGTCGAGCGCGACGACATCGTCGAGTTGGGCCTCGATGGGGAGCCGGTGCGTGAGGAGAAGCGTGCGCTCTATCTCGAGCGGTTCATTCACGCCGCCATCTACGAGGCGCGCCCCGACGTTCAGTCGGTGGTCCACGCGCATGCGGAGGAGATTCTGCCGTTTGGAATCGCCCGGGCGACGCCGCTGCGTCCGGTGATTCACTCCGGCAGCTTCATCGGCGCCAACGTGCCGGTGTGGGACATTGCCGACAAGTTCGGCGACACCAACCTGCTCGTCACCAACATGGAGCAGGGCCGCGATCTCGCGAAATGCCTCGCCGGCAACAACGTCGCATTGATGCGCGGTCACGGCTTTGCCTCGGCTGGGCGCTCGCTCATCGAGGTGGTGCGGCTGTCGGTTTATCTGCCGCGCAATGCGCGCGCGCTGTTGCGCGCGAAGCAGTTGGGCGGCGAAATCACCTATCTGCGGCAGGGCGAGATCGATGCCCGCAATCGCGGTTACAGTCCGTATTCGCCGGAAACCTGGCGCGCCTGGGAGTACTGGGCGAACAAAGCCGGCTGCGCTCATATGCTCAGTAACCCCGAGCACGCCCACGCTCATAAGAAGAAGCCGAGTTAGTTCGGCGCGGGGAAAGACCGCGGAGGTTCCAATCCAGTTGGTTCCCGTATCGTGCCGCGATCTCGATCAGCCCCTCTCCCTGCAAGTGAGGCGAGGTGGAGTCTGCGGCCCGCGCACGGGCCGATTCCATTCAAAACGAAAACGCTCTAAACAAGCTTCCGAGCTTTCGTCGCAAATGAACGTGCAGAGATAACCGCAGCAACAGCAAGTCGGCGCGCGTCCAAGGGAGCGAAGTCATGAGTGCAAGGCCAGAGGCTCTCGACAGTTATCTATCCGGCCGGTGGCTGCGCGGGGAGGGGATCGAAACCGCCCTCATCGATCCGGTGACGGGCGATGAGCTCGCGACCGTTTCGGCAAAGGGCCTCGATCTTGCGTCCGCGCTCGAATTCGCGCGCCGCGAAGGTCAGCGCTCGCTACGAAACCTGAGCTATGCAGAGCGCGGCAAGCTCGTGGGCGCCGTCGCCGACGTGCTCACGGCGAACCGGGCGCGCTATGAGGCGATCGCCATCGCCAATTCGGGCAACACCAAAATGGATGCCGCGATCGACATCGACGGCGGCATCGGCACGCTCAAATATTACGCCCGGCTCGGGGCCGGGCTAGGGGACGCGCGCACGCTGCTCGATGAGAAGCCGGTGCGGCTCGCCAAGGCGGAGAATTATCAGGCCATACATCTGATGGTGCCGCGCCGCGGCGTCGCCGTGCACATCAACGCCTTCAATTTCCCGAGCTGGGGGCTTTGGGAAAAGGCCGCGGTATCGCTGCTTGCCGGTGTGCCCGTCCTCGCCAAGCCTGCCTCGGCGACCGCGCTTTTGGCGCATGCCATGGTCAAGGACGTGATCGCCGCGAACGTCTTGCCTGCGGGTGCGCTGAGCCTCCTCTGCGGCGGCGTGGGCGGGCTCCTGGAGATACTCACCAGCGACGACCTCATCGCTTTTACCGGTTCGGCTGACACGGCCGCGCGCGTGCGCGGGCATCCCAACGTGGTCGCCAAGAGCGTGCCGGTGAACATCGAGGCCGATAGCATCAATGCGGCGCTGCTTGCGCCGGACGCCTCGCCGGCCGGCGCGGCGTTCGATGCCTTCGTGCGCGAAGTGGTCCGCGAGATGACGGTCAAGGCGGGGCAGAAATGCACCGCGATCCGCCGCATCTTCGTGCCGGCGCAGAAGGCGGACGCAGTCGCCGATGCGCTATCCGAAAAGCTCAAGGCGACCAAGGTTGGCGACCCGCGACAGGCGGATACGCGCATGGGGCCGCTGGTGACGCGCGCCCAGCAAGCGGCCGCGTTCGACGGGATCCGCCGCTTGGCCTCGGAAGCTGCGATCGTCTGCGGCGGCGCCGAGGCCCCCGCGCTCGACGGCATCGACAAGACTAAATCCGCCTTCGTTGCACCGACATTGCTCAGGCTCAAAAGCACGGACAAGGCGCAAGCGGTGCACGAGGTCGAGGTGTTCGGTCCGGCCGCGACCGTCGTCCCGTATCGCGACGAGCAGGAGGCCGCGGCGCTCATCGCGCGCGGAGGTGGCTCGCTGGTCGCATCGGTGTACGGCGAGGACAAGGATTTTCTCGCGCGCATGGTGAACGAGATCGCGCCCAGCCACGGCCGCATTCTTGCCGTCGACCCCGCGATTGCGACGGGGCATACCGGGCACGGGATCGTGATGCCGCAATGCAATCACGGCGGCCCAGGCCGCGCCGGAGCCGGGGAGGAGCTGGGGGGCCTTTTTGGCCTGCGTTTCTACCATCAGCGCCTCGCCGTGCAGGGATCGAGCGAGCTGCTTGCGAGCCTTCAGGCAACGGCCGCGAGCCTGCACTGAGCTGCGACCTCGCCGTGCTCGAACGGCACGGATAAATGGACTAACGTTGGCCGGCTCAGCAGCTGGGGGTTCGATGTCGTCCTCGGAAGAAAGAAAGGCGCGCAGCTTCGTCGAGCGCCACGGTCTGTGGAACGACGCGCAGTTCGAGGCAGCAGCGAGCGCAGATAAATGCATCGAGGAACGCGGGCTCGAAGTGGTCCGCCTGTCGTTTCCCGACCAGCACGGCATCTTGCGCGGGAAAACGGTGCTGGCGAACGAGGCGGCGGCCGCGATGCGCAACGGCTGCTCGATCACCACGACGCTCCTTGCCAAAGATACCGCGCACAAGACGGTGTTTCCGGTCTTCACGCCGGGCGGCGGCTTCGGCATGGCGGAGATGGAAGGCGGCGGCGACTTTCTCATGGTCGCCGATCCCACCACCTTCCGCGTCCTGCCGTGGGCGCTGCGCACCGGCTGGGCGCTGTGCGACATCTACTTTTCCAATGGCAAGCCGGTTCCGTTCTCGACCCGCCACCTTTATCGCCGCGCGCTGGAGCGGCTGGCCGAAGCAGGGTTCGACTACCTCGCCGGCCTCGAAGTCGAGTTTCACGTCTTCAAGCTCGATGATGCGCGGCTTGCGCCGGCCGACGCCACCTGGCCAGGCGAGGCGCCGCAAGTCAGTCTCCTCTCCCAGGGCTACCAGTATTTGACCGAAACGCGTTTCGATCAGATCGAGCCGATTCTCGAAATCCTGCGCCGCGAACTTGTCGCGCTCGGCTTGCCGCTGCGCTCCGTCGAAATCGAGCTCGGCCCGAGCCAGTGCGAATTCACGTTCCAGCCGCAGGTCGGACTCGCGCCCGCCGATACCATGATGCTGTTCCGCAGCGCCGTGAAACAGATCTGCCGGCGGCAAGGTTATCACGCGACGTTCATGACGCGCCCCAAGCTTGAGAACGTGGTGTCGAGCGGCTGGCACCTGCATCAATCGCTGCGCGAGCGGGCCTCGAGCGCCAACGCCTTCACGGCGAGTGACGACGACGTGCTCTCGCCGCTGGGCCGACAGTTTTTGGCGGGCCTTCTTGCCCATGCGGGCGCGGCGGCCGCCTTCACCACCCCGACGATCAACGGCTACAAGCGCTATCGCGGTTATTCGCTGGCGCCCGACCGGGTGATCTGGGGACGTGACAATCGCGGGGTGATGCTCCGCGTGCTCGGCGGCCGCGGCGATGGCGCCACGCGCATCGAGAATCGGGCCGGCGAGCCGGCCGCCAACCCTTACCTCTACATGGCCTCGCAGATCTGGACCGGCCTCGACGGCGTGGAGCGCATGCTCGATCCCGGCCCCTCGGCGGACACGCCCTATGAAGTCGCGGCGCCGCTTTTGCCCAAAAGCCTCGAGGAGGCGCTCGGCGCGCTTCGCGGTGACGCTTGCCTCGCCGCGGGCTTCGGCAAGAATTTCATCGACTATTATCTGCGCATCAAGGAAGCCGAGATCGCGCGCTACCGCTCCGAGGTGACGGAGTGGGAGCAACGTGAATATTTCGAACTATTTTAGGCCCCGCCTCCTAAATCCTGGCAGACGTGCAACCTTGCAGGCGCGATCGTCGCGCGATATGTTCAAACGATCGTTTGAATTTGGAAAATGAGCATGCCGTGGGCGATTAAAGTGACCCGGGTTTCGAAGGCGACGCGGGAGAAGATCATCAAAGCGGCCTCGCGCGCGTTTGCGCGCGACGGGTACGATGGCGCAAGCATCCGGACCATCGTCGCCGAGGCCGACGTCAACCAGGCGGCGATCAATTACCATTTTGGCAGCAAGGAAGGCCTTTATCGCGCCGTTCTGCAGACGGCCTTGCGCGCCCTAATGAGCGACGACGATGCACCGCAAAGCGGCAAGCTGTCGCGCGAAGCGGCATTGCGGCGCTTCGTGCGCCGGCAACTGCGGCCGATGACGGCGCGCGACGAACTCAGCGATTACGTGCGCATCTTCAACTGGGAGACGCTCAAGCCGAGTCTTGTCTTCCGCAAATTCATGGCGCGGGAGGCGGCGCCGTTCTTTGCCGCCATAACCGAATTGGTTCGCCGCTTCTTGCCGGACAACGCGACCGACAAGCAGGCTGTCGTCGGCGCGTTGTGGCTGTTCGGACAATGCAGCATCTTCGTGCGCAACGCCGAGCAGCTTGCAGGCCCGCCGTTTCGTCTCGAGCTCGACGAAAGGTTCGTAGACCGGCTCGCCGACACGATCGCAGGTTGGGCGGTCGATGGTCTCTGCCAGCCGCCAAGCAAGGCGCGCCTGGGCGGTCTGGCAGCACTAGCCAAATAGGATGCGACGGCCAAGCATCTGCCGGCGCCTTGGGCAAGTACCCCGGGTGCGCGTTTATGATTATTGAAGGGGAGGGTAGGACCGAGTGCAGCGGCGCCAACTTTTCCCTTGATTTGTCACCCTTGTTTTTCTTTCTGCCCTGAAGTTGTCTCAAACGAGTGTTTGAAAATCAATCAATCGTTTGAAATCGGAGGGAATCGTGAGATTTACGGTCTTATCGAGAGTCGCGATCAAATTCCTCGAGGTGGCCGGCGCAGGGGCCGCGAGCGCGCTCTGTGCCTATATGCTCGGCCAGTTCGAGCGCCACCCTGCGCCGGCGCCTGCACCCGCGGTCATCCAGTTATCGCCAACGGCTGCAGAGAATCGGGTGCCGGACTACCAGACGCGCGTTGCCGACCTCACGGCGCAAGTCCAAACGCCGCCACCAGCCGTGCCGAACGTGCCGACGATTGCCTCGGCCGCGAAGCTTCCGAAACTGGCGCCTGCCGCCCTGGTGCGCCGAAATCAGAAGCCGGAGCAGGGCGTGAGGGCAGAGAAGGCGCGCACCGGCGAGCCGCCGGCCATCCAGCCCGGCACCGTCGCCTCCAGCTCTGCGGGAAAACCGGCAACACAAACGGTCCAGCCCGCGACGGCCGGCGATCAAGCGGGGAATGGCGGGGAGGAAGAGCGGCCGCTGGTCGCGCGACTCACGTCCTGGTTCTTGCCCGAAAACGACAGAATTTTCGGCGAGCTGCCGCGGCCGCCGATGCCGGTCGGAGACTCGTTGCGCAGCGCCATGTAAGCGGCGCGCGATCGGTTTTCGTGGCAACGCTGGACGGCTCGCCCGCGGCACGTGCCCTCGCGCCCCCCTTGCGGGGAGAGCGCGCAAGACTCGACCGACAATCTTAATTCGGGTGAGGGGGGACGCGCTTCAAAGGGCCCCTCGCGCTTCAAGCTGCCCCTCACCACACCCCTCTCCCCCTTCGCCCGCGGGTGTCGAGGGAGCCGACCGAGCGCGCGGCGCGCAGTTTGTCAAACGGGCCGCGGATCGACGGCGTGTTGCTGTCGTTTTCGTTGTGCAGCTCAGCAGCGCAGCTGCGATGCGCAACATTTAGGCGAAGTTGCCCCGGGGCACTTTTCGGTCTGCGTTCCTCCCGATTCGCCGGTCAATGGCCCGAGTTCCGCCGCAGTTGCGTTTGATCAATAGCCGCGGGAGAACACGCCAGCGCAGATAAGGGGAGAGGCTACGGCAAAACGCGCGGCGAGGGGGCAGGCCGTGACTCGTTTTCCAAATGCGAAATTCAAACCCGCGCCGCAACTGCGTCGCGTGGCGAAATACCTATTCGAACTGGCGATCGTCGGTGCGAGCTACTTTGTTTTGGCGCTCGGCGCCTCGGCGCTGACCTCGATCTATTCAACCCCGATCCCCATCTGGCCTTCCGCCGGCCTTGCCTTGGCCGCCGTGCTCTTGCGTGGGCTGCGCGTTTGGCCGGGCGTTTTTGCCGCGGCATTCGCCGCGGCGCTGCCCAGCGGCATCGCCGATGCGATGTCTGCGGATTCGATCTTGCCCGCCTTGAGCAATGCGGCAGGCAGCACGCTCGAGGCCGTCGTCGGCGGCTATCTCCTCCGCCTCTGGTCGCAGGGCGGTAGAACCTTCAATACGCCGGCCGGCGTTGCGAAATTTGCCTTGGTTGCGCTCGGACCAGCCAGCATGCTCGGCGCGCTCGTCGCCGCCGGCACCTCCTACCTTGCCGGACAGGCGGAGTGGGAGAACCTCATCCCCCTCGGCACCGTGTGGTGGCTGCGCGATGCGGCCGGCGCGCTCGTCCTCGCGCCGGCCGTCGTCCTTTGCGCGCTCGGCGACTACCGCGGCTTCGATTCCGACAAGGTGTTGTCCTCGATCCTCGGCATTATCGCGGCAAGCCTCGTGGGACTTGTCGCGTTCAGTCCGCTGTTCGAGGACAGCGCGATGAGAAACGCGCTGGCGTTCCTGGTGGTGCTGCCGCTGTCGTGGACTGTGTTGCGCTGCGGAGAGCGGGATACCGCGACGGCGGTGCTGATTCTCGCCTGCTTTGCGGTCTGGGGCGCGCTGGCCGGCGGCGGACCGTTCGCGCCGGCGAGCCCCGACGACGGATTTTTGCTGCTGGTCGTGTTCCTGATCAGCACCTCGGTTGTGAGTCTTGCACTGAGCGCGCATGTCGCAACGCGAGGGCGCGCGGAAATCAGATTGCGCCGCCACGAGCAGATTCTGCGCGCGATGTTCAGTCAATCGGTGATGGGCTTCGCGCAAATCGACGCGGTAGGACGCGTCACGGTCGCTAACAATCGATTTTGCAGCATCGCTGAGCGCTCGGCGCCGGAACTGCTGCAGATGCATATCCAGGATCTCATCGACCCCGACGACGCGCCCGGCATGGCAGAGGCGGTCCGGCACGCGTTCGCGAACGACAAGGCATTCGCGCGCGAGACGAGATATGTGCTGCCCGACGGCTCGCGCCGGTGGATACGCAACAACGTCTCGGCGATCGCCGATCAGAGCGCCGCCGTGCCGCATCTCATGCTGGTCGCCGAGGACGTGACCGACCGCCGTCGCGCCGACGACGATCTCAAGCGCGCCCATGACAAGCTGCAGCAGACGCTCGAGGAGCGTACCGAGAGGCTCGCGCACACGAGCGAGCTCCTGCACAGCGAGACCGAGCAGCGCAAGCGCCTCGAAGCCGCGCTCAAGCACGACATCGCCGAGCGGCGCAAGGCGCAAGAGGCGCTGGTGGAGAGTGAATGGCGCTTCCGCACGGTCATTCAGGGCGTCACCGACTACGCGATTTTCATGCTCGACCGGGGAGGTTACATCACCAATTGGAACGTCGGCGCGCAGCGCATCCATCAATATGCCGCGGCCGAGATCGTCGGACAGCACTTCAGCCGGTTCTACACCGAGGAGGAGGAACAGCGCGGCGAGCCGGCGCGCGCGCTCCAGCTCGCCGCCTACGAGGGCAAATGCGTGGTCGAGGGCTGGCGCGTGCGGCGCGACAATAGCCTGTTCTGGGCGAGCGCCGTGATCGAGGCGGTCCGCGACGAGGTCGGCACCCTCGCCGGGTTCGTGAACATCACCCGCGACATGACCGAGCGGCGGGAGGCGCAAGCGTCGCTCGAGCGGGCGCAGGAGCAGCTCGCGCAATCCCAGAAGATGGAGGCGCTCGGACAATTGACGGGCAGCATCGCCCACGACTTCAACAACTTGTTGATGATCGTCAGCGGTCACGCCCAGCTTCTGCGCCGCCGATTGACCGAACCCAAGCATCTGCAGGCGATCGACGCGGTGCACTCAGCTGCCAACCGCGGCGAGAGCTTGACGCGCCAGCTGCTGGCGTTCTCGCGACGGCAGCCGCTCAATCCGGTCGTTACCGATCTCAAGGCGCGCGTCGAAGCGGTGTACGAAATGCTGCTCGGCTCGCTGCGCGGGAACGTCGAGCTCAAATGCGATATACCGGATGATGTCTGGCCGGTCGAGGTCGACATTGCCGAACTGGAACTGGCGCTCGTCAACATCGCGGTCAACGCGCGTGATGCCATGCCCGGCGGGGGCTCGATCACGCTTTCGGCGCGCAACGTCACCCTGAATAAGGGCGACGGCGTGGGTCAACTCGAGGGGGACTTTGTCGCGCTCGCGATGACCGATACCGGGGTCGGCATCGCGCCCGACGTGCTGCCGCGCATTTTCGAGCCGTTCTTCACGACCAAAGCGCTCGGGAAAGGCACTGGCCTCGGCTTGTCGCAGGTCTACGGCTTCTCGCATCAGTCGGGAGGCACCGTGGTTGCGACGAGCACGGCCGGCCGCGGCACCACCATCACCATCTACTTACCGCGCCGCGAGGCAGTGCCGGTCGAGCCGATCCCGGCGCCTCCGACCCAGCCGAGCGAGTCGGGGCAGGGCATGGTCCTCGTGGTCGAGGACAACGCTGAGGTTGCCGAGATCACCGCGTCTCTCGTCGAGCAGTTGGGTTATCAGACCGCGCGCGCGGAAAACGCCGCCGACGCGCTGAACCGGCTGCGGCGCGGCGACAAGATCGATCTCGTTCTCAGCGACGTCGTCATGCCCGGGGCAATGAACGGCATCGCGCTGGCACAGGAGATCGGCAACCACTATCCGCGCATCCCCGTCGTCCTCACCAGCGGCTACAGCGACGTGGTGCACACCGCGCAGGCGCGGTTTGCGATCCTGCGCAAGCCGTTCCAGCTGTCGGCTCTGGAGAAGTCCATTCGGGAAGCGCTCGAACGCGGTACCGCGCATGAGGACGGTGAGCGCGTGCTGAAATTCGCGCGCTGGCGCGGCACGGCCGCGCGGGAGTGATACTGCACTCTCTCCCCGCCATGGCGGTGAGGCGTGCAGTGGCGAGATGCGCAGCAGCGCCAAACAAAGGAACGCTACGCGACCAGCAAGATGACGCCGCAGGTGGCGAGGACGGCAACCCAGATCAAATCGACGTTGATCCAGCCGCGGCGCAGAAAATCAACACCGGTCCAGTTGTAGACGATGAGGGACACCGCTGCGATGGTCGCGAGCATGACGGCGGAGTGAACGCCGAGCGCCGCGAGCGCGATCGGAACGTCGTACGTCGCTCCCTTTGCCGGTTGAACAGCGCTGCAAAGCGGCTGCAGCGCCGGGATCAGCATCAAGCCTGCGCCATGCCCGCTCGCCATCAGGAACGACCAGAGGACGAGACCGACAAGGCCGGTCTGCATCCCGACCCGCACGCGCCGCTGATGGCCATAGAGCGCATGCCATAGCGCCCAGCAGATGAGCACGAGCGCCGCCACCCGCAGGAGCATCGCGTGGTCGATGACGAGACCGAGCGCAAGCACGGCGAGCAGCACCGCGGCGACCGCCGCAGCATGCCCCAGCGTGATCGGAACAAGCGAGAGCAGCACGACTCGCTGGCTGCCGCGGTGTAAGCCGAGCGCCACTGCGAACAGCCACCCCATCGCTGGGTTCAGGCCGTGAAAAAGACCCAGCCCCGCGAGCGCCAGCCAGGGCCACAACTCAGTCGGGGTTACGCTCATGCCGGTGCTTGCCGCGCGGGCCGCACATCCCGCATTGATTGCTTCACGGGTAGCAATAGGAATCCGACGAGCAGTCGCCTCCTTGCAGCCGGACCTGGTGCGGCCGATGGCCTTTCGGCCAATCGATGAAGAATTTGGGATCGAACGCGATGTCTCCGCCAGGGTTGGCGTCGAGCTTCACCATCCAGCCGTTGATGCCTTCCGGGTAAAATTGCGGATCGATCGCGCCGTAGAGCGAATTGGTGAAATAAACGCGCCGCCCGTCGCGGCTGACCTCGACCATCTGCGGCCCGCCGTTTAGCTTTCCGTTCTTCGCCGCCGGATGGCTCGCGCGCGAGACGATCCCGCCGATGCGCACCTTGCCGGTGAGCCTCGGGTTGAATGGATCCGAGACATCGTATTGCTGCAGGTCGCCGGTGCCCCAGCACGCGACGTAGAGAAATCGATCGTCCATCGACAGATCGATATCGGTGACGAGCGGCGGCACCGCTTTGAAGCCCTTGAGCACCGGCGGCAGGTCGTCGGGATCTGCGGGCTCCGCCGGAATCGAGATGATTTTCTTCACCGCCCATTTGTTGCCGTCGCGGTACCAGGTCCAGATCGAAGAGGACAGATCCTTGAGGCTGACCACGCAATTGACGAAGCCATGGGCTTTGGTGGGGTCGTGCGCGGGCCTGAGCTCGAACACAAGCTGGTGTTCTTCGCCGAAATCGATCTCTTGCAGATGCTTGCGCTTGGTGAAATCCCAGAAATGCAGGCGCCGGCCGTATTTGCTGCCGAGCAGAATTTCGGGAACGAGACCGTTTTCGAACGTGTCGGGCGTGCCCCACTCGCTGGTGACCATCGTGTCGTAGCCGAGATGCCACCAGGCATCATAGCCGAGCTGCTGCGGTCCGCGGTCGACCTCCCAGCGGCCGAGCGGCTCGAAACTCTCCCGATCCATAACGAAGACGCCGCCAGGCGCCTTGCCGTCCTTGTTGCCCAGCGCGGCCACATAGATGCCGCCGGGCCCGCAGTGGACGGTGTGCGGGCGGGTATAGCCGGTCTTGTCGGCAAGCTCCGCCGGCTCGATCACTTTGACGATTTTGGGTGCGCGCGGGTTTGGCTTGGTATCCAGAACGTAGATGCGCGAGGAGCGCAGGCCTGGGACGATGAGATAGCGTCGCTCCACATGCGGGTGCGGCGCGTTCGGGCACAAACACGACGAGCAGGCATTCCAGCCGAAATGGTGGAATTCATCCCCAACCTCGCTCGCGACCACATCGCCGATGATCTTGGCATAGGACGCCGATTTGGGATCGACGTCGACGATGGCGATTCGGTCGGCGGTTTTACGGTCCGGATCGAAGGCCGCGACGTAGGCGAGCGTTTCGGGCGGTGCCTTTGCGGCTTGGCGCGGAGAGGGATAAAAGCTCGGATCAGGCGTCCACGTGGGCATGTGCTCTCTCCTCCCGGCTTGTGTCGATGCGGCTTTAGCCTAGTGCGGAACCGGGCTGCTGTTGTGCGACTTGAAGTCGCGAAAGGCTCGCGTGCGCGGGGCGCGCGCTTTGCGCGCGCCTTCAATCTGCGCCGGTCGCCTGCATTTCGGGCATTGTAGCCCGGCACGGCCTCTTGAGTCATATGGCCGACTCTTGTACCCGGTCCGTTCCGAGGTCTGCGCCTTGCCGCCGCCACAGGAGCGCGGTGAAGAGGGCGTCGGAAACGGCCTGCTATCGCCGAGTGGTTGCGTGATGCCGCTCGCGCCGGGCGGGGGGCCGTATGTCCCGCAAGGCTGGTGGACAGGAAAGATGGGGAGTAAGACCGTTGACCAATCTCGGTTTCTGGGGAAAATTAGCGACACGTTACCGGGCCGCGCTACGCAAACAGAACGAGCGCTGAATGTCGACTAGGGGGCACGTAGTCGCAGTCACCTGTCTTGCTATGGAGGCGCGCATCGCCCTCGGGCCGGGCGTGGCGGTGATTTGCAATCATGCCTCCGAGCTCGCCGCCTCGCTCGAGGCGGCGGCCAAGCGCGGCGCTGCGGGAATCATCAGTTTTGGAATCGCCGGCGGATTGGCGCCCCATCTCGCCGCGGGCGATTGGGTCGTCGGATCGAGCGTCAGGACGAAGGAGGGGCGCTTTCCCACCGATCACGGCTGGGCGCAGGCACTGCTCGAGGCGCTTCCCGGTGCCGTCCACGCCGAGATCGTCGGCGCGGACGCCCCGATCGCGGAGCCGGCGGACAAGCGGCAGCTGCATCTGCGAACCGGCGCCGTCGCCGTCGATACCGAATCACATGTCGCCGCCAGAATCGCCGCCGCGCATCGCATCCCGTTTGCCGCCTGCCGCGCGGTTATCGACCCCGCGCACAGCGTGCTGCCGCCCGCGGCGGTGTTCGGATTGCGCCACGACGGCACACCGGACGTGATCGCTGTGTTGCGGTCGCTTGCGCGCCAGCCGCGCCAACTGCCTGCGCTCGCGCGCACCGCGCTCGATGCGCGCATCGCCGCGACGGCGTTGCGCCGCGGCCGCCGCCTGCTCGGCGCGGGACTGGGTTTTCCCTATTTCGAGGAGCTCGCGCTCGACGCCGCCCTCGCAGTCGAACTGAGCTGAATCCTCGCCATTGCTCGAGCTGCCCAAGGTGGGCGAGGCGCCGCCAGGCGCCTGCGCGCGAATTATCCACACAATTGCTCGTGGCCGGCGGAACCAAAGCGGCCGCCGGACATGAATCTATGGCGTTCCTCGAAGGCCCCACTGTCCCCCAAGAGCCCAGGGGGAGCGCTGGCCCCGGTGAAACCCTCGCCGGGGCCTTCGATTACGCTGCCGCTGTTGCGCCGCCGCGCGTGACGGTACCTCTCGGGCCTACGATGCTCGTCATGTGCGGTGCGCGACCGTGCGGCAACGCGGTGCGTGACGCACCAGAACATACCGGACTTGCTCGGCGATCTGCGGCTGCGCTGACGCCGCCAGCAGACCTATCGTTTCGCACGATCCATCGTGTAACAGGTCGCGACGATCGACCGGCTCGGGCTGGTGCCGTTGTGGGTGTAGCACTTCTCCATCCGGTCGGGGCCGATGAGCGTGATACGGAAATAGCCGTCCGCATCCGCTCCGACGATGGTTTTGTTGTCGCTGGCAATCGCCCACGCGAACGGCTCCTTGGTATCGGCGGTTGCGGATGAGGAGCGGCCCCAGGCAAGCCGGCCGTCTTGTCCTTCCACCGTGTGCGTCGCTTCGATGTCGCGCACGCGCGGGGGATCGCCCGCGGTTTGCGAACCGGGATGATGCTCATGCGAGCCGAAGACGATCGACTTGCCCTTTCCCGACCAGGTGCCTTTGAGGTCGGGAATTGCGTCCTGCGCGCGGGTGGGTAGAGCAGCCGCGCAAACGAATGCCAACGCGAAGACGAGACATCTCATCGCTTCCTCCCGTGCTGATGGAATCGCCGTGTCAGTTTGGCTGGGTTTGCTCAAAGACAATCCGAGCAGAACATTTCGATCAGGTTCTAGCATGAAACCAGCGCGAGCGGTGGTCGCCAAGACGGCCCAGCGCGACAGAGACGCTCTTAATTAGCGCGCCGATAGCGCTGCTTTGCCGGCTCGGAAGAATTCCAGCTCCCGGCGGAGGTCCCATAGGCCGTGCCGGGGAATGGATTGGGTTGGCAAAATCCGCCGAGGCCTCGCACGTAGGCCAAACATTCCTCTGACGAGGAGAATCCGCAGCTTGTGCTGCCTAGTCTAAAGGTCCCGCACCAGCTACCGGCAGCGGCCAACGTATTGATGAGCGACATCCCTGCTAACGCGAGTGCGACAGGAATGATCGTCCGCATGATTGCCTCCTCGGCAGGCGAAGCAGCCCCTCAGACGCGCAGCACTATAAAGCAAGAAGGGGCGCGAGGCGCAGACAATCTCGGCATCTGGCGACAGGATCGCGAGCATCAATCGCATGCGTCCAGCAAGACTCGCAGCTGATCGCCGAACTGGTCCAACTGCTCTCAGCGGGGGGAGAAAGGGAAAGCGGAATAAGCTGGCTGGGGGACTAGGATTCGAACCTAGATTAACGGAGTCAGAGTCCGCTTAAAACCCGCATAAAATGGGCATTTCTCGCCTTTATGTCACGTCTGTGTCGCATCTAACCCAGAAGCGCCTTTTGCGCCGCCTCCAGCTCGGCACCATCGTCACTGCTGGGGAACAGGTGGCCATACACGTCGGCCGTCATGTGGATGGTGGAATGCCCCAGGCGGTGCTGCACCGTCTTGAGCGGCAGCCCGAGCCCGCCATCCTCTTTGCGGTTG